>BNJU01001240.1_pt1:0-117500 | contig 463697 bp, 629 predicted proteins | sample 8539281 | NCBI WGS metagenome assembly BNJU01 (sample SAMD00202456, study PRJDB9452) | human saliva metagenome | isolation source: human saliva | place: Japan
GTTTCAAAGGTAACTAAGGAAATGATGGACAACTGGACGAATTTGACTCAGTTTACATGATGGCAAACTCTGGAGCTAGAGGATCAATTGCACAAATGCGTCAGCTTTAGTGGAATGCGTGGACTTATGGCAGACACGCAAGGTCGTATTATCGAAATGCCACTAAAGCCAACTTTTAGAAGGACTTAATATTCTTGAATTCTTTATGTCATCACACGGAGCAGAGAAAAGGGCTTGCCGATACAGCATTGAGAACTGCCGATTCGGGATATTTGACAAGAAGGCTTTATTGATATTTCACACGAAGTTATTGTAAATCATGATGACTGTGGATGCGAACATGGAATTGTCGTATCAGATTTGATGGATGCCGGAGAAGTAATTGAAAAGTTAAGTGAAAAGAATTTATGGAAGAAACTTGGCAACAGACTTGATTCATGATGGAAAAGTGATTGCTGAGAGAAATAGCTTTGATAACTGATGATTTGATTAGAAGATTGAAGAATTAGATATTCGTGAAGTTGAAATAAGAACGCCTTGACATGTAAATTGGAAAAAGGAGTTTGTAAAAATGTTATGGATTAGACCTTTCTAACCATAAGAAATCCTAAAAAGGTGAAGCAGTTGGAGTTATTGCAGGCTCAGTCAATTGGAGAGCCAGGTACACAGCTTACAATGCGTACTTTCCATACTGGAGGGTAGCAACGGCAGCGTCTGTTCAATCTGATTACAAAAGCTGATGTTTCTGGAAAAGTTAAACTTAGAGATATTTCCATACTTGTAAATGATGAAGGAAAAAAAGAAATTGTTGTTTCACACAAATGGACGTGTGATAATAGGAAAACACAGATATGAAGTGCCATCAGGCTCAACTTTGCATGTAAAAGATGGAGATTCAGTTAAGAAAGGGCAAGTGCTGGTAGAATTTGATCCTTATCAAATACCGATTATTACTTCTGTGGCAGGAAAAGTAGAATTTAGAGATATTTACGTGAGAGAAAATATTGACGTGAAATATGGGGTTACTGAAAAAGTAGCAATAAAACCTGTGGAAAGTAACGATGTCAACCCTAGAATCATAATTTATACAAAAGGTGACAAGAAAGTGGAATATGCAGTTCCTTATGGGGCATATTTGATGGTAAAATGAAGGAGATATAGTAAAAAGGGACAAATTATTACAAAAATCTTGAAAACTGGAGAAGGAATAAAGGATATTACAGGAGGTCTTCCTCGTGTCCAAGAGTTGTTTGAAGCAAAAGAAATCCTAAAGGAAAAGCCATTTTATCAGAAGTCTGCAGGACGTGTAGTTTTTCTGTGACAAAAAGAAAAAGGGTATGAGATTAATCTTGATTGAAGATCCTGAAACATGGGGAACTAATCCAAGAATATACGGTTCCAGTGGGAGAACATTTAGTTGTAACTAATGAAATGTTAATCGAAAAAGGTGCAAGAGACAATATGTCGCCACATGATATTTTGAAAATAAAAGGGCTGTAGAATGTACAGCACTTGAGGTCTTAGTACAGCAAGTATATAGGGAGCAAGGAGTTGCAGTTAATGACAAGCATATTGAAATAATTGTTAAAACAAATGTTCCAAAAAGATTAAGATTAAGGAGCTGGAGATTCATTATTCTAGAAGATGAACTAATTGATAAGAAAGTTGTGGAACGTGAAAATGAAATATTAATTTCAAAAGGAAAACGTCCAGCAACTATGAGCCAGATAATTCAAGGTATTACAAAAGTGCGAGTAAATACAGAAAGTTTCATTTCGGCATCATCATTCCAAGAAACAACAAAGTTCTTGCAAATCTTTCGCTGTTGAAGGTAAAACAGACAGACTTGAAGGTCTTAAGGAAAATGTAATTATTGGTAAGAAAAATACCTGGAGGAACTGGATTTAAGGATTATAAATATTTGGATGCAGTTTGAAAAATGACAGTTGCAGAAGAAGAGGAACAAGACCAGGAAGATGTTAAAAATAAGGAAATTAAGGCATTGGGAACTTTTAAGCAAAGAGCAAATAGCGTTACAGAAAACACGGAAGAAACGAAGTTTAATAATCATCAGCCTAAAATCTAAAAGAAAATTAAGAAAGAACGGTGAATGGGGAGATTTATGAATATGAATTTCCCTTATTCATACAAAAATAAAGGTGGTTTTTATGAAAGGAAAACTATTCATTGTTTCAGGTGACTGAGGTTCAGGAAAATCAACAGTCTACAAAATTAGTAAAAAGACAGACTGAATATCCGTTATCAATATCAGCTACAACTCTCGGCAGCCAAGAGATGGAGAAATCGACGGCAAAAAGACTACTTTTTAACTAAGGAAATATTTGAACAGAAAATAAAAAAATGATGAATTTTATGAATATGCAAATGTTCATGGAAATTATTACGGCACATTGAAGGAAGTTGTGAAAGTAACCTGAACAAAGGGACTGAATGTAATTCGGAAATTGATGTGACAAGGAGCATTGATTGCGAAAGAAAAGAAAAAGGACGCTGTATTGGTGTTTTTCGTACAAAGGATATGGAAACTCTTGAAAAAGACTTCGTGATAGGAAGACTGACAGCGAAGAAGTTATTCAGACTACGTTTAAAAATGCATTAAAAGAGCTAGAATATGAACCAAAAATATGATTACACTATAATAAATGATGATATTGAAATGTCTTGTCAAGAATTGATAGACATTATAATTCATAAGTATATTCAAAAAACCCAAAATTAAACATGGGATCAAAGGTCTTAGATGTGATTTTGAAGTGGTTTATTATATAAGGAGAATTATAAAAATGAAAAGAAAAATAACAATAGATGAACTATTGACTAAAAATACCTAATAAATATGAGCTTGCGATTGTTTCAGGAAAAATTGCAAAAAGGAATTGCTAAAGGAAACAGAAATCAGAAATAATGGATGAAGTTTTTAAAAGATATAATGGAAGATGAAGTGGAAGTAGTTCGTGAAATTAATGAGGAAAATTAAAAATTTTGTTTACAAAGTATTGACTATTTGGGCAAAAATAGATTATACTAATAGTGTAAATATTTTTTATTGACTGTTTTGGAGAATAAAAATAATGATTTATAGTAAAAAGAAATACAGAAACTGATTGACAATCTGGATATTGTTCAAGTAATCGGAGAATATGTAAATTTAAAAAGGCAGGTTCAGATTATAAAGGGCTATCTCCTTTTTAAAGATGAAAAACTCCTTCCTTCTAGTCATCGCCAGTGAAAAATATTTTTAAAGACTTTACGTACACAAATTAGGCGAAACGTAATTTCATTTTATATGAAAATCAATGACATCGGTTTTTCTTCAAGCTGTAGAAGAATTATCGCGAAAATATAATATTCCACTCAAAAAGCAGGGAATACAGGACAATTGATCAGGAAATTGAGAGAAAAAGCTGTAAACAGGGAATATTATGAAATAATGAATGAAGCTCGAGATATTTTTCAGGAAAATATTGAAAAATATTCGAAACATTGGAATATATGGAAGGAACGTGATTTTTCCCTGAGGAAATAAGAAGATTTGGAATTGGCTTTGCCCCTAGTTTCCAGTGATGACTTATTTCAGCATTTAGTAAAAAGGAATTTCAGAGAGAAGATAATGTCGTTAGGACTTGCCAAAAAGAAATGAAAATGGCGAGATTTATGATAGTTTCAGAAACAGGATAATTTTTCCAATTTATAATGCAAATGCTCAGATTGTAGGATTTGGAGGGCGTATAATTGAAAAAATACCAATCTGCCTAAATATTTAAATTCTCCAGATTCTCTCATTTTTAAAAAGGAAATGAGCTTTTTCGGAATAAAGCATCAGGAGAAAAATATTAGGAAAAAGGTTTTGCAATGCTGATGGAAGGCTATCTTGACGTATTGACAGCCCAGAAAAATGGTTTTTGAAAAGTGCAGTTGCAAGCCTTGGTACAGCATTTACTGAGGAGCAGGCGCGACTTTTAAAAATATACGGATAAAATACTGATTTCGTATGACAATGATGAAGCTGGAAAAATGCCATAATAAAAAGCAGGATATATTTTTAAAGAAATATGATTTTGATGTAAAATGTCTAGTTATGGATGGAAATGAAAAAGGATCGACGAGTTTCTAAGAAAAATGGAAAGAAGGCGTTTATAGAAGTTGTAAAGAAATCGGAAGAAATTTTTGATTTTTGACAAAGGAAGCTCTCAAAAGATTTGGATTTGAATGATATAAGCGGTAAAAGAAAGTTCATTGAAAGATTAAAGCCATTTTTTCAAATGTTACGAGCAATCTGAATAAAAATCTGTATTTACAGAGATTATCAGCTAATTTTGAAATTGATGAATTTATTTTAGCAGAGGAACTGAAAAATTTATCGAAGAAAACTTCCGAAGGGAAAAAGAGAAAAATCTATGAAAATCAGAAAGTTCAATATAAAAATTTAAAAAGACTTGTATATTGAGCTGAAGAACAGACACTCATGTACATCCTGGAATTTTACAGATCTGAAAAGGAAAAGTGCATGGAACTGCTGAGCAAAGGATTTAGCCATCCGCTCTTTAATGAACTGATAGAAAAGTTAAAGGCTGTAGAGTTTGATATAATGCGACTTGAAAAATTGATATTAGTGAAGAAAACAGAGAAATCATTACAAAGCTGAAATTACGGGCAGATAATGATATCAAAGACAAGAAAATTTATTTTAGAAATTTATTCTGGATGGTTTGAGCGTGAAATAGACGAGGAAAGACAAAAACTGAAGAGGAAAACGATAGAATCAAGAAAATTGAATTAAAAATTATTATCAAAAGTTAAAAATATTAATAAAATTAGTGAAATAGAAAAATTATATAACGAATTTATATTGATAAAGGAGACCGAATTATGTCTGATAAAAACAAAAATTTAAAAATAGTCTCAAAATTTTTATAAAACAGGCACGAGAGCAAAAAGGTTGTAAGTTACGAAGAAATAAATTCTGTTTATCTATCGGATTTTTCAACTGAAAAATTGATCAGTTAATAAAATTGACTGATGATGAGTGTTCAAATCGTAGATACTGCAAGGGAAAAGGAGGATTTGCTGAAAGTCCCTGATTCTATAGAAGCTATCGAAAAATGGAAATATCGGATTTTGAAGATTCGCATGATGAATTTGTAGAGAGTGAAATCGACGATTCGGAAGTGGATAAATTATTACAGACAGATCTATTGAAAATGGCAGAAAGTATGGATGTGGATGAGCCGATTAAAAATGTACTTGCGTGAAAGTGGACAAATTCCATTACTTAGCTATGAAGAGAAATTGACTATGCTCAAAGGGTTTTAAATGGAGAAGAGGAAGAAAACAAAAATTAATTGAATCAAATTTAAGACTTGTTGTAAGTATTGCTAAAAAAGCATACAAATCGTGGTTTAAAAATGCTGGATTTAATTCAAGAGGAAATATGGGTCTTATGAAAGCCGTAAGAAAAATTTGAATATGAAAAAGGATTCAAGTTTTCAACTTATGCAACTAGTGGATTAGACAGGCTATAACACGTGCAATGCAGATCAGGGAAGAACAATAAGAATACCTGTTCATATGATAGAAACAATTAATAAAATTAAAAAGGAAAGCCGTATTATTTTTACAGGAAACTGGAAAAAGAGCCAACAGCTAGAGGAACTGGCTGAAAAAGCTAGAATTACCAGTAGAAAAGGTAAAAAGTATTTTTGGAAATGAATCAGGATCCAATTTCACTTGAAACACCAGTTGGAAGTGAAGAAGACAGCAACTTGGAGATTTTGTAGAAGATGACAAATTTGCAAATCCTTATGATGCAACAACAAGAGTTCTGTTAAAAGAACAGCTTGATGAAGTTTTTAAAAACATTAAATGAGCGAGAAGAGATGGTACTCAGATATAGATATGGATTGGATGACGGTTCTCAAAAACACTGGAGGAAGTTGGAAAAATATTTAATGTTACAAGAGAGCGAATCAGACAGATTGAGGTAAAAGCATTAAGAAAATTAAGACACCCAAGTAGAAGAAAATTGGAAGATTACAGGAGCTAAAGGTATTATTTAGCTCTTTTTGAATATTAAGACTAACAGGAGAAAAGAAAAAGGATGTTAAAAAGATATTTTGAAGATATTAGAAAAAGGAAGTTTTAGCTTTGAAAAATTATAGAAAATCATACAATGAATGATGATGAGTTTTTGAATTTTTGAAATTTATCCATTTGGAAAATATTCAGAGGTTAGGACTTCAACTGATGGAAGTGATTTTATCGTATTAGAAGACGAGAATATTTTTATTGAGAAAAGGATATGATAAAGTCTGTATTTAGAAGATATAAAGAAAATACGAGGAACTTGAGAAAAGTAAAAATGAGAAAAGAAAAGGAAGAATTAATTGATAAATATTTAAAAATTGCAGTAAAAGAAAGCTTGCTTTATTCAAAATACGGATTTTCGTTTTGGATACTGTTCAGGAAAGCTACACTTGGAGATTATGTCGGGTTTGAATTATTACGATGAAAATTATGAAAATAACAAAAGAGCCTGAATTTTTGTGAAAAAGTTTTTGCTGTAAAATATATTTTGAATTTCAGAAGGAACTGCTAAAGATATTAAATCATCTGAATTATCATATATTTTATATTTAAAAAGTAAAAGTTGACAGGAGTATAGGGATTTTCAATGGATGAAATAAGTAAACAGATGAATGTTTCAAAGAATATATTGAACAGCTTGAAAAATTGTTTGACGAAGTAGAGCCTGAAGAGTTAATCGGAAATTCACAAATATTGGAGAAAGCCGATAAAATTACACAAATGTATATCTTAGAAAAATATTCCAAAAATTGAATTATCTAGATGAACAGATTTTGGTAATGACTTATGGACTAGATGATAAAAGTAGTATACAGAAAAGGAAATTGCAAAAATCACTAAAACATAGCAAGTCACAATGTGAAAGATTTCAAAGGAAAAGGCTCTTAACAAATTGTCAATTGATTTAATGAGAAATGATTTTGTGGAAAATAGTGAAGCAACGGATTATACAATAAATTAATTAAATTACGAAAGGAAAAATAATTATGAAACTTTGGGAAATAATGGGAGAATTACATACAATTTTTAGTCCAAGAATTGCAGAAGACTGGGACAATGTGGGGCTTTTGATAGGAGATAACACAGAGAAGTAAACAAAATATTGTTTTTGTCTAGATGTCACTGAAAAGAAGTTGTACAAAAGGCGATAGATAAAAATATAGATTTGATAATTTCACATCATCAGTAATTTTCTGGCGAAAGCGAATTACAAATGAAACTTCACATGGAAGAAAACTTTTTAAAATTGATGGAAAATAAAATAGCAGTTTACTCAATTCCTACAAATGCTGACTTTGCTATTAACGGTTTGAATGACTTTATAATGGACAAATTAAATTTAGATGGAGAAAAATAATTTATAACGAGCAAAAATTTGATGATTATAACCCAGTAAAACGTAAAATGGAGCATGTACATGGTGGGCTTTGCCAGAATAAAAAGTATTGAACAAAGAGATGAAACTGGGAGATCTGCTTGAAAGAATAAAAGGATTCGCTTGGAATAAGCTATGTAAGATATGTTGGAGATAAAAATGCCTATGTACGTAAAATTGGACTTGTTACAGGTGGTGGAAGCTCATTTTTACATGGTGTTGCAGATAAAATTGATGTTTTTTGACTGGAGATTTGAGGTATCATGAGGCTTTGGATGCTCTGGAAGATGGAAAGATTCTGTAGATGGTGAGGACATTTGAAAGTGAATATTTGTTTGTGGATATGATGGAAAAAGAAATGTCAAAAATTTTTGATGGAGAAATGATAAGGCATTTTGAAAGGAGGAAGTATTTAAATTAGGATAGAAAAATATTAAAAATAATCTAATAAAATTAAAAATATTGATAAAAATACTATTTTGAATATTCAGTACAAAAATATTTATAATATCCTATAATTTCAAAAATTTGACTATCAAATGACTTGTTATAATTTTTGGAAAGACTAAGAAGAAAAGGAAGGTATTTTTATGACAGCTACTCACTCAAGCTGGTATCACAAGTTTAAAAGCTTTTGAGATGCCTAGTATCCTTATGAGCTCAGCGACTATTGGAGGTTCCCATATCGTAGCATCTACGCAGGCAGGTGCATTATATGGATGGCAATTGGCAATTATGAGTTATTTTAGATCAATATTTTCAAATATCCATTTTTCCGTTTTGGGGACACAATATACGCTGGAACGTAAACATTCGTTAATAGAAGGATATGAAGAAAAAGGGAAAATCTATCTTTAGGTATTCTTTATTATGAACATATTTTCTGCAGTTATTAATGTGGCGGCAATTGGTATTTTGACAGCGGCAATTTTAGCAAATATTTTAAAAATTGACATTTTTAAGCAGTCTTACTCCTACGCGATGGCTTCAATGATTAACTCATGCTTACTACAATTGTTCTTGTGGGTTCACTTGCAATGCTGGTATTTGGAGGTTATAAACTGTTGGACAGTTCTTCATTTATTGTTATTTCATTGACAGTTGCAACAATTATCGCAGTTGTTATTGCGTTATTCAAGCAACATCCGATGGCACCTGATTTTGTTATCCAATCGCCTTGAAACTGACAGCATTGCCATTTATTGTATCGATAATGGGATGGATGCCTGCTCATTGAAATTTCACAATTAATTCGATGTGGACTGTTGAAAAACAGCAAAAATATGAAGAGTTCCCCCGCAAACTTGCAATGTTGGATTTTAATGTAGGTTACTGGGTTACAACAATTCTAGCCTTTGTATTTTTGGCACTTGGAGCATTGATTCAATATGGAACAGGGAACAGCGATTAAAGGAGCAAGTGCGACTTATATCGCTTGATTTATTCAAATGTACTCAAGCGTTATCGGGAGGCTGGTCAGGGACTTCTTATTGCATTTATCGCATTTATGTGTGTTTTGGTACAACAATTACAGTTGTAGATGGTTATTCACGTGCTAATGCTGAATGTCTTAGATTAATTATGAAACAGAAAGAAGTTAAAACCTCACATTTTTAATATATGGATGATAGTAACAGTAGCTGTGGCAATGGTTATCGTATTCTTTTGCTGGAAATGTCAGTACTAATGATGAATTTTGCCATGATATTCTCATTTGTTTCAGCTCCAGTATATTCATATCTTAATTTTTCACTTGTTAAAGACAATAACAAACGTCTGCCTGTTTGAGCTGTGGTTCTTATCAGTGGCAGGGATTATATATTTAGCAGGGAGTTTACAATATTTTTCCTTGTTTATTTGTCTGGAATTTTGAAATAATATCGTTATTTTATAGAGGAAACCATCCTATAATATGATTTGTCAATTGTATTAGAGGAGTTTCCTCTTTTTGTAGTATTAGATTATTTAATTTAATATGAAACCCCGTTTAAAAATAAGAATAAGATTTTTATAATAGGGTTGTAGTAGCTAATTCATAACCATTCAACAAAATTATTTTTATTATGTTTTACATATTTTTGATTAATAAATATTTTTATTTTCGTAGGATTGCTCATTGCCGCAAATCCTACAACCTGTAACTAGTCTGCGACATTTTTCTGCACTGACAAAAACTCGCTATGCTCGAGACAGTTTTGCCAGCACAGAAAAATGCTCCGACAGATAGTTTATGCTAGATTCTATTTAAAAAAGTAAAAATTATATTTTAATTGTTTGAGAATGTAGATTTATACCCTTTATTAGAAAAGTTTGTAATCATTTTCGTTTATTTAAATGAGGTTTAGTATAAACTATTTGTCTAAATTTACAACAAAAGATTTAAAAAGCATATTGAAGGATTTTATTTTATCTTGTACAATCATCCATGTTCAAATTCTAAAATATCTACTGTCATATACTGACCTGCTCTAAAATATTTTTCTGAGCTTTTCATTTTTAGTATATTTTCGAATTTTTATATTTTCTGGTTTATTTTCGAATTTTTAGTATATCTTTCGACTCATTTTCTAATTTATTTTTAATTTAGAGTTCCTTACGTTTTCAGAAGCAATTGTTACTTTCTTTTCGAAAATCTTCTTTTTGAAAGTTCTTTTTATTTTTATAGGAACTAGAATATTTTATTGCAATTATATTTTTCTGATTATATTGTTCTATTTGTAAATAAATATCTTCATCAGAAGTTTCTGTTAATTTATTAATTTTCTTCATAAGGAAACCACACATTCCCATAAATCCACCTGATGAGTTATTCCATAACTCCCAACTACAATCTTTTTGTCTTCCAATAGCATGTTCTAATAAAATTTTTCGTTTTTTAATTTTTAAAAAATCCAATATAACAGTTTAATTCAGTCTTCTAAGTCATACATATGGTTACATCTGTTTCTATGTTATCCAAATAATCATAATAATTTCTAAATATAGAATCTTTAATGTTATCCTTATATTTTTCGAATAATTCTAAAATTTTTCTCTTCCAAATATTACATCTACTCCATTTTCTTTTAAATTTTCCATATTATCTTCATCATATATGTTTTATAATATACTGTTTTTATTTGAGCTTTACTTTTATTTTTCAGATATTAATTTGTACTATCCTTCAATCTGATTACTATGTAAACCTGTTCAACTTTATCTTCTATTATTACGTATATCTACTACTTGATTTCGTTTTATTATGAATTTCCAATAGTACGTCTATTTTTCTGATATTGTCTTTTTATATTTACTTTTCTATCTTCGAGCTTTTCACCTAGCATTTTTTTCAATAAATTCAGTTGCAAGCTCTTTAATTTTTCTCATCTTCCGATAAATCATTATCATCAAAAGTTTCCCAGTTGCATAACCAACATATAAAAAGCATCCTGTGACAGCTCTGACGTTGCAAAAAATTAAAAATATTGTTTCTTTCCATTCTAAATCCCTTCTTTTCTATAATATTAATTAATTTTTTATTTAACTGAATCTTCCACAATGTAAGCAATAATATTTATGAAATTTTCATTTTTCTGGATATGTTGCAGTCCCCAAAGAAAAATGCCCTCTCATTAAGAATAATAGTCATTATTTTAGTAACATATTTTATCTGAGTCAATTCGATATTTTTCCTGCTGTTATATTCAAAAATATTTTTATAAGTTTTATTTTTATCAAAAGTTTCCAGCTTTTAGTTTTTAGGTTTTTGTATGAAATCATCAAAAGTTTCTAAATTTCCTTTTTCAAAAATTACGAAAGATTTTGAGGTTTTTGAAATACAGTTTTAAGTCCGCTAAATCAAGAGTAACCATTCCTTTTTGCTGTTAAAGTTTTGTTATTCCGTTGATTCCATTTTTAAATCTTCGGAAGATTTGCATTTTATGATGAAAGTTTATTTTTTTGAATCAAATAGGTCAGTATAGCCATTTCCAATATCGTAAATGCCAGTAAAAATGTCGTTTTTCAGTGTTTCTGATTATTTCTAAAGGCAAAATTTTTATCATTTTTCGAAAATATGTGTTTAAAATTATCAAAATTACATCTGTATCTTGAAAATTTATTTTTAAATCTTTGTAGTCATTTTTTAATTGTGATAATGCTTATATTTTTCATGTGTAATTATTTCTTTCTCAATAGTGCTTAGAGCTGTTTCTCCTAAACTTATAATTTTTATTTTTGATATTTTTCCATGAAATTTTCTCCTTTTTATAAAATATGTAAAATTTTGTATTCAATAACATAATCTCCCTGACTTCGTAGCCACATTTCGCTCAAAACTTCCATAAAGCTTCGATTTTTTACAGTATAAACTGTAGTTTTCCCGATTATTTTCTTAACTATTTTTATCTATATTTCTGCAGTTGGAAATTTATCAAGTACGTACTCGATATAGCCTCTATATTTAAATTCTATTCTTGTAAAGATGTCATGAGTGCATAAAATGTATATATTTTCAATTCACCATCTTTAAACTTTTCAGAATAATTCAAAATCTTAAATTTCTTGCCAGTATTTTCAATTTCAATAATTCTATCAATCCTGAAAAATTGCAGGGTATTCTTCTTTATTTTTCGATGTATGCGATTAAATAAAAATAATATTCTGAAAACATTATGGACAAAGGCTTTATATTGTAATTTTTACCTTGCTTATCTTTTTGTAGTGTAATTTATATGTATCAATTCCTGATTTTTATATGCTGTGCTAAATTCCAGATAACTGTGAGCAGATTTTGTCCGTCTTTGCAAAAGGGATATAATTCGATTTTTCGCTATTGATAAGACCTTTTATTGTTTCCCTGTCATTTCCTGATGAGTGATTAATTAACTTATTTATTAATGTTTGAGTTTCATTTTTATTAAATGCCCTGCTTTCAAGTATAATTTACTTATTGCTAAAAGCTCTTCATTAGTAAAAGAATTTTGACTATTTTTCTTCAAGATAATACCCTTTTTAGATTTGGAATACTTTATTTCTGCTCCATTTTTCTTCCAAAAATAGGCTCTCAAAGTTTCTATCTCTTTGAACTGTTTTTATATCAACATTAAATTCGTTAGCTAAATCAGTTCCATTTAATATTTCCTTCTGATACAACCTTTTTATTATTTTTAGTATTCTAATTGATTTTTTTCAGAATTTTTGATTTTTTCCCACTATAATCAAGCCTTTTCGTACATTTTTACTCTATGCTTTAATTATAACTTTATTTCTTATTTTGTCAAATAATCAAAATTTTCTTTTCCTAATCTTTTACCAAAACCGAATACCACCTTTTTCGCCTTTTCATCTTTAATATATTTATCGTATTTCATCTTTTATATCTAAACTACCTCTCTCTCATTAAATTTTTCTATTTTTCTGTTATCTCATCCAATATTTCCTTTTATTTTTACTCACTGAAGCATCTTTTATCTGCTTTTAAATAAAAATAATGGAACTTCTTTCTCTTTTAAGTCAACTTCTTCCAAATAAATTTTTTGAAAATCTGGAAATATATTTTTAATTCACATTGAACTGATTCAAACATATCTTCATGTAATTCATCAAGATGAAACCAATTTAACACAAACAGTATATCAAATTCTCTATTTCTATATATATACACATTCTACAAAAATTCATCTTTTATCCACTTTATATAGTAATCATTTCTATATACATCGTAGTTTTTCTCTTTTTATCAAAATACCACTCAAAAATACTGTATAGTCCTGAAACATTAAAAGAGTCATAATCCTCTTCACTTACTTCTCGCATGAGCTGGTTATAATAACTATCAAAAATACTGTCATCAATGTCTTTTTAAAAAGTTTTAAAAATTCTAAAAGTTTTTCTTCGTCATACATAATAATTTTTTTCTTCTATTTCTTCTTTTTCATATCTAGAAATTTTATCAGGAGTAATGTATACGATTTTTATTTTATCTGTCTCATTATTTCCTAAATTTTCATATTTTTAAGTAATTGAACTAGTTCTTGATTATATTCATATGGTGAAAATTCGTCGTAGTCAAAACATTTGAAAAATATATATTTTCTATTGCTCTTTTTCTTTTTATTCACAATAAATAAAAGTGTATATTCATTTAGAATTCTATTAATAAAATCCTCATAGTCCTTCCCAATATAAAAATTAGAATAACATATTTCAATATCTTTCGTATTCAGTTTCTGTCCCTAAAAATTTCCTCAACGAATTTTTGCCATATTTTTTAAAAGCTTTTTTTATTACTATTATTTGTAGTATCGACTTTTAGCCATTTTTAACATCCAATACAAAAATATCATTATCAAATTTCATATTATAAAAGCATCATTTTCAGTTAATTTTTAAATTACTCATAACAATTATCTCCTTTACCTTCATAATATTTTTACATTATACTTTTTATAAAGGACATATTTTGTCTGTCTATTGTGTAATTTCTAAATTTTAGAGTTTTACACAAATTTAAATTATTATTTTTATTTATTATTTCTTTGCAGTAATCATATAAATCGGATTTTCTGCCATCATCATATTAAAAATCCTAAATTTTTTATTTTTTCCTTGTTTTTGCTTATTTAGTTTTGATAAATTTTATAAAATATAGTATAATAAAAACAAGAGTTTAGAATAATTTAATTTTCATTAGAGATAGTAAAATTATTAATAGTTTCTATTTCAAAGGCTATAATATAATTTGAAACAAGGAGGAAAAAAATGATTTATTTGGATAATTCAGCCAGTACAAAAGCCACGTAAAGAAGTTATAAATGTGTTAGTTGAAACAATGGAAGAAAATTATGCAAATCCCGATGCAATTCATGATTTTTCCCATAAAACTTTATTAAAGATAAAAATGCTAAAAAGATAATATCTGATTATTTGAAAAGTTGAAGCTGACAGAATTTACTTTTACAGCAGGTGGCGGAGATGGAAATAACCTTTGTATTGCAAGGAATTATCAATGCAAATTCACGAACAAAAACATCTGATTACAACAAAAGATTGAACATCCGTCAGTCTATGAAGTGTTTAAGCATTATGAAAACTTGGGCTTTGAAGTGGATTATCTGAATGTGGATAAAGATGGTTTTATAGATCTTGAAGAACTTGAAAATACGATTAAGGAAGATACAGTAATAGTTTCGATTGGAGCAGTGAATAGTGAAACTGGGAGCGATTCAAGATTTGGAGCAAATTTCAAAAATTATTAAAATGAAAACAGAGATACATATTTTCATACTGATTTTGTACAGGGACTTGGATGTACGAATATAAAGTTTGATAAAATTCCTGTAGATGCAATAACAATAAGTGGACATAAAATTCATGCACCAAAGGGAATTGGAGCCATCTATATAAACAAACGTGTCAAAATTACAAATATAGTTTATGGATCAAATGCTGAAAAATGGTATTGTGAAAAGGACTATGCCGACAGAATTAATTTTGGCTTTTACAAAAGCTGTAGAGATTTTGATAAAAGAGGAAAAAACTGAAATGGAGCATTCACAAAAGTTAAAGAAATGCTTGCAACAAAATCTCTGAGGAAATAACAAATATAAAAATTTAATTCTTTGCTCAGCATTGAAAAAGTCAAGTCCTAAAGTATTGAATGTATCGTTTTAACGGTACAAAAAGGTGAGGTGCTGACACATTTTTCTAGGAATGTATCAAATTTATGTTTCGACAGGCTCAGCCTGTTCATCAAAAAAGGGAATAGCAGAATACTTGAAGTTATGGGGACTTACTCAATCAGAACTGGATGGAGCGATAAGGTTCAGTTTTTTCAAAGGATAATACAGAAAAGGAAATTGATGAAGTTGTGAAACGACTGAAGGAAAGTGTGGAAAGAATTAGGAAAAATGAGATAATATTTTTATATAATAAACAGAAAGGAAAAAAAGATGAGAAAATTATACTGATAAAAATTTATTGAGATGCAATAGGGCTTTCTTATGGAGAGTTGTCACTAAAAGGTAAAAACAGGGGACAATTTGAAAAGAAATTGAGAAAATAAGATTAATAAGGTGTTAAAAAGGATTTGATTATCAGTTATTTGATGATTTATCAAAATTATATGTTTTAATAAATCCTGAAAAATTTGGATGAAGTTACAGACAAGCTAAAAAGTTTTTGGAATAGTGAGGCTTAATCAATCAGCAAAAGTTGAAAGAAATGATGAATTTATAAAGGAAAAAGTGCTAGAATTTGCAAATTATGCTTATGAAAATGGAGCTAGAACTTTTTAAAATAACAGTCAATCGAAGTAACAAAAGGATTTGAAAATCTATGGATTATGCACGTGAACTTGGGAGGACATGTACTTGTAAACAGTCCGTTTGAAAAAGTTAAAATGAAAGATCCGGATGTTATGATAAACATAGATATTAGAAAAACGTTTATATTTACACAGATAGAATAAAAACTTATGGAGGACTTCCTCTTGGATCAACAGGAAAGGGGCTTGTTCTGTTATCCGGTGGAATAGATAGTCCAGTTGCTTCGTTCATGATGGCAAAAAGAGGGATGCGTTTGAACTTTATTACATTCACAGTTTTCCCATTTTACAAGTCAACAGGCTCTTGAAAAAGTAAAGGAACTGACTGATATTTTATCACTTTATGTTGGTAAAAACAAGACTTTATTCATAAATATACTAAAAATTCAGGAAGCAATAAACACGCAGACAAAAAGATTTGGCTACAATTCTGACAAGACGGGCTATGATGCGTCTAGCTGAAAGATTATCAAATACTATGCAGTATCAGAGCTTTAATTACAGGGAGAAAGTCTTGGACAGGTGGCGTCTCAAACAATGGGAGGCTTACATGTACAAATGCTTCTGTAGAAAAAAATTGCCAGTATTTAGACCTCTTATCGGAATGGATAAGACAGAAATAATTGAAATTGCAAAAGAAATAGAAACTTATGAAAAAAATCCATTGAGCCATATGAGGATTCATGCGTAATTTTTGCTCCGAAACATCCTGTTACAAATCTAAGCTGGAAGATGTGCTGGCAGAAGAGGCAAAAATTGAAAACTATGATGAAATTATGAATGAAATTTTTGATGAACGTGAATATTTTAATTTTGGATAAATTTATTTTATAAAAGAATAAAGCATAGATATGTTTGTAGTATTTAGATACATTTAATAAAAATAAAAGAAAAATGGAGAAAGTTTTATGAAAGATTTTTCAAAAACAGAAGTAAAAGAAAACGGATTTTAAAAAGAAAATATCCGAAATAAAAAGAATGATTTACTTTAATTTATAGAAATTATCGTGATGGAGAAACGCAAATACTTGCGATTTCCTTTAACTTACTACTCACTTCTTGCCATTTTTCCAGTAGTTGCTCTTGTGTTTAGGAATCACAAAAGGATTTGGGCTGGATAAAGATATTTATACAGAAAGTTTTTGAATTATGGTCAGAAATAACAGTTTTTAAAGGGTAATTGTGGATATTGCTCAAAGGCTTCTTTTTATCTACAGAAAGTAGTATATTAACTGTGTAGGAATTGTTATTTTAATTTATTCAGCAGTAAAAGTTTTAATAATGTTGAAAATTCCTTTTAATAAAATATGGAAAATTAATAAGAAAAAGATCAATTACAAGAAGAGTTGTTGACTATATTGCAATTATATTTTTTAGGTCAATATTTTTTTGTATTGCTGTCAGCTATAAATTCGGTTTGCAGTTGAGGAAATAGTAAAAACATTTTTCCAGGGATATGAGTAATTATGAACTTATTTATTGGATTGTTCAGGCCTGCGACATACATTATTTTGTTTCAGTTATCTATTTTATATGATTCCAAACACAAAATGTAAAAATAAAACCAGCAGTTTTATGCAGGAATTGTAACGACAGTACTTACTTTTGGATGGAAACTGCTGTTCTTACTATTACAGTCGTCAATTACAAGATACAATATAATTTATGGAAGTTTGACTTTAATTCCTATTTTTCTAATATGGGTTCAATATGTTTTGGGTAACAATTTTGCTTGAGCGCAAATAGCTTTTTCAATTCAAACATCGGATGAGTTTTTATACAGCGAAAAAATTGAAATGCCAATCAAAGTAAAAAGGAAGCTAGAATTTTAATTTTATCATTTAATTATCAAAATTTTGTTGAGAGTCTTTACGTATCAAGAAATTAACTGATAGGCTAGGTATGGAAGTTTTTTGTGAAAGAAATTTTGTCTGATTTGGAAAAAAATGGGATTTATTAAATGAAGTTTTTCTATGATAAAAAATTCAGACAGCCAATATCAAGTTGCATATAGTCCAGAATCCATAACAATCAGAGAATTTATGAAAAATTTGATACAAAAGAATATTGAACATTATGAAAATATTTTTGATAATTTAAATGAGGACGATCAAAAGCTTCTAGAAAAGATAAAGGAAAAAGCTGGCAATGAAAAATTGAAAGTTCGAGAATGAAAGATGAAATTTCAAAAACAGGAAACAGATGTTTCAGAAAAAGAATATTTTGAAAGAAGCAAAAACTCCTCAGTAAATCCAAGAAAATCACAAGAATTAACAATAGACTTTTCCAGATTTCAAAAACAGTCAAAGACAAAAATGAAAATTTACAAATAAAAGATTCTCCAAAAATAATAAGAAAAGAAAAATTAACTCGTGAATCAGAAAGTTCAAACTTCTCAAGCAGAAGATAGAAGTTCTGAAAATACTCAAAAAAAGAGTGAGATACGAAGATGGAACTTGGAAATTCTTTTAATTAGAAATGAGGAATAGAAATGATAACAGTAGTAATAATTATCGTGATAATAAACATTGTTACAGTTGTTGGAACAATTATTTTTCTTAATAAGAAAAACATTGAAAAATGAAGAAAAATGCTGTTAAATCAGATTAACGAAAATAATCAGCAAAATTTTTGAGGAAAATAAGAAAAATTTGATGAAATTGAAAAACAATAAACCTAATGCAAAAATAACTTTACTTGAAGGCATAAATAACTTTACAAAATAAATTATCTGAAAATAATGAAAAATTGCTTTTAAGATTTAATCAGCTGGGACAAAATTTAAGTGGTACAATGAACGATAATAATCAGTTGTTATCTAAAAATCATACTGAAAACATAACTTAACTACAGCATGAATAATAACATTCAAAAAGCTGTCAGTTCGTTTAAATGAAAATAATACAGCGTTGACGGGTGTAATGACTGAAAAATAATCAGAATTTAACTAAAAATATAAACGAATTTAAAGATGGACTACAAAAATATAAATGAAAAAATTTTTGAAAATTAAGTCAAAAATTGAAAATAGACTTGATGTAATGAATATGAAAGTGGAAGAACGCTTTATCAAAAGGGTTTGAAGACAACAAAAAAACTTTTGGAAACGTATTGGAACGATCTGAGTAAAATCGATGAAGCACAGAAAAAGATTGAAGCATTTGTCAAAGTAATGTCGTTTCACTTCAAGATATTTTCTAACAGATAGTCGTGGAATTTTTTGGTGAAATTCAGCTTTATCAAATATTATCTTCAGTTTTTGGAGAAAAATGATAAACTTTACCAAAAAGCAATACAAACTTTCAAATGGAACCATTGTTGATTCTATTATTTTTCACTCCGAACCACTTTGGAAATATCGCAGTTGATTCAAAATTTCCATTGGAAAAATTATAGAAAAATGTATAATAATGATTTATCTCAGATTGAAAGAAAATGCTCGGAAAGATTTTGTGACTGATTTGAAAACATATAGACGCAATTTCTTCAAAATATATAATAAAAAAATGAAACAAGTGAACAGGCAATATTGTTTCTTCCAGCTGAAAGCAATTTTTGCTGAAATAAATGCTTATCATACAGATATAATAGAATATGCCTACACAATGGATAGCCTCTCCAACAACTTTAATTTCAGTATTGACAGTAATTCAGGTTATGATGACAAACTTAGAACGTGACAAATATGCAAATATAATTCAGCAGGAACTCGAAAAAAATTGAATGTTGAGTTTACGAGATACCGTACTCGTTGGGATAATTTACAAAAAGATATAGAAAAAAAGTTTCTAAAAGATGTAAAAAGAAATCAATACAACTTCAAAATCAAAAATAAGCAAAAAGATTTACAGAAATTTCGAATGCAAAAATTTGAAGAAAAATAGTTAATAATAATGTTGAAAATTTAAAAATCTTTAGAAATGGAAGAATAGATTTTATCAAAATTTAGTAAGTAAGATTTACTTCAAAAAGGAGAAAAAATAAAAATGCAAAATGGAATAATATTTGGAAAGTTTTATCCACTTCATATTGGACATGTTGATTTTATTCAAAAGAGCTAGTGGTTACGTAGAAAAATTTATATGTTGTCGTATGCACTGATGATGACAGGGATAAAAAAATTATTTGAAGACTCAAAAATGAAAAATGCCAACTGTAAAAGATAGAATTAGATTTGTAGAAAAACTTTTAAACATCAGAAAAATATAAAAATAATACATCTTACGGAAGATGGCATACCATTTTATCCCAATGGCTGGAAATTATGGAGTGAAAGAGTACAGGAAACACTTTTTAAAAATAAAAATTAAAGTGGATATAATTTTTACAAATGAAACTCAAGATGTGAAAATTATAAAAATAATTTTTAACATTACCCAAATTTTCGAAAAACTTTTCAATAAAAATTTGAAAATTCAATTAATAGACATAAATAGAAATAATTTTCATATTAGTGCAACAGAAATAAGAAAAAAATCCATATAAAAACTGGTTTTTATTCCAAAATATATAAGAGAGTTTTTGTCCTAAAAAGTAGCAATAATTGGTTCAGAACACTCAGGAAAAACTAACTTAGCTCATAAATTATCAAATTACTACAATACAACTTATGTAAAAAGAATATCGAAAAAGAGTATATAAAAGAAGAAATTACAGAATCATATAGAAAATATACAATATTCTGATTATAGCAATATTGCTTATGAACATAACAGAAGAATACTGGAATCTATCAAAAAATGCTGATCAAACTAACTTTTATAGATACTGAATTTTCCTCTTTACAGACATTTTTCAATAATTCAAAATTATACAAAAACCTAGTAATAGAAGATTTTAATTAAACACAGTAACTTTTGATATACTAATATATATTGAAAAAGCAAACTAAAAATTCGAAAAAAATGAAAATCTGAATTTGATAATATATTACAACACTTACTTGAAAAAAATAATCAAGAATTATAAAATTATTTTACAAAAACAATAATAGAGTCTTACAGAAAATTATATAAAAGAGTATTGAAATAATAAATAAATATCTCGAAAAAAATTAAAAATAATTTATTGAATAATATCATTAAAAACTGAAATAACAAGCGCTTTCTAAGAAACTAAAAAAATAGATTTACGAATAAAAAAATATCAAAAAAACTTTAAAATATTTGAAAAAGTAGTTGACAAAGAGAGTGAGTTATGATAATATATATCTTGTCGATACGAAATCGTGTCGCAGGACAATAGAGATAGGAATAGAAGAAGCAATAATGTGTAAAAGATAAATAACAGTCAAGAGCTCTTGTTGCAAAACAAGATTCTCGTCAAGACGAAAGGTGAAACTTAAATATATGTAAAATATATTGAATGAAGAGTTTGATCCTGGCTCAGGATGAACGCTGACAGAATGCTTAACACATGCAAGTCTTTGGCGAAATCTGTGCTTGCACAGGCTAGCCAAAGGCGGACGGGTGAGTAACGCGTAAAGAACTTGCCCTGCAGACAGGGATAACAGACGGAAACGACTGACAACACCTGATACAGTTGCCGGCACGCATGTGCCCGGCAATGAAAAGAGATGCTGCGGGAGAGCTTTGCGTCCTATTAGCTTGTTGGCGGGGTAACGGCACCAAGGCGATGATAGGGTAGCCGGCCTGAGAGGGTGGACAGGCACAAGGGACTGAGATACGGCCCTTACTCCTACGGGAGGCAGCAGTGGGGAATATTGGACAATGGGGGCAACCCTGATCCAGCAATTCTGTGTGCACGAGGAAGGTTTTCGGATTGTAAAGTGCTTTCAGCAGGGAAGAAGGAAGTGACGGTACCTGCAGAAGAAGCGACGGCTAAATACGTGCCAGCGTACGCGAGTAATACGTATGTCGCAAGCGTTATCCGGAATTATTGGGCATAAAAGGGCATCTAGGCGGTACCAGGCAAGTCTGGGGTGAAAACTTGCGGCTCAACCGCAAGCCTGCCCTGGAAACTGCCTGGCTAGAGTGCTGGAGAGGTGGACGGAACTGCACGAGTAGAGGTGAAATTCGTAGATATGTGCAGGAATGCCGATGATGAAGATAGTTCACTGGACGGCAACTGACGCTGAAGTGCGAAAGCTGGGGGAGCGAACAGGATTAGATACCCTGGTAGTCCCAGCCGTAAACGATGATTACTGGGTGTGGGCATGAAGAGTGTCCGTGCCGAAGCAAATGCGATAAGTAATCCGCCTGGGGAGTACGGTACCGCAAGGCTGAAACTCAAAAGGAATTGACGGGGACCCGCACAAGCGGTGGAGCATGTGGTTTAATTCGACGCAACGCGAGGAACCTTACCAGATCTTGACATCCCACGTATGCCTGCGAGAGCGGGCAGTGCCTTCGGGAACGTGGAGACAGGTGGTGCATGGCTGTCGACAGCTCGTGTCGTGAGATGTTGGGTTAAGTCCCGCAACGAGCGCAACCCCTATCGCCAGTTGCCATCATTAAGTTGGGGGACTCTGGCGAGACTGCCTGCGAAGAGCAGGAGGAAGGTGGGGATGACGTCAAGTCATCATGCCCCTGATGATCTGGGCTACACACGTGCTACAATGGCCGGTACAGAGAGCTGCGAGGCGGCAACGCCCAGCGAATCTTCAAAGCCAGTCAAGTTCGGATTGAAGTCTGCAACTCGACTTCGCGAAGCTGGAATCGCTAGTAATCGCAGATCAGCAATGCTGCGGTGAATACGTTCTCGGGTCTTGTACACACCGCCCGTCACACCACGAGAGTTGTCTGCACCTGAAGCTGCTGGTCCAACCGCAAGGAGGAAGGCATCTAAGGTGTGGACAGTGATTGGGGTGAAGTCGTAACAAGGTATCCGTACCGGAAGGTGCGGATGGATCACCTCCTTTCTAAGGAGCTAATTCACTGCACTGCTTCTTCGCATATCTTATGGGCGTGTAGCTCAGGTGGTTAGAGCACTGTGCTGATAACGCAGGGGTCGCTGGTTCGAGTCCAGCCATGCCCACCATATTATGTCTTGGGGATATAGCTCAGTTGGGAGAGCGCTGCCCTTGCAAGGCAGAGGTCAGCGGTTCGAACCCGCTTATCTCCACCAATTAATTTTTAGGACAATGGGAAATGAATAGTAGGTAAAAGATTACAATGAAACTGGAGTAAAAGTTATTCTGGATAAAAAGCTGACAAGGGCACACGGAGGATGCCTAGGCAACAACAGCCGATGAAGGACGTGATAAGCTGCGATAAGCCGGGAGGAGATGCACATAATCGTTGATCCCCGGATCTCCGAATGGGAAAACCTGCATGCCTGGAGGGCATGCGTGAAAACGGTAAGCCCGCGAACTGAAACATCTAAGTAGCGGGAGGAAAGGAAAGTAAAAACGATTCCCTGAGTAGCGGCGAGCGAACGGGGAAAGAGCCCTAAACCGTGCCAGTGCCAAGCGGACAGCGTTGCTGGCACGGGGTTGCGGGACTTCCATTAACGGATTGTCATAATGTTTAAGCTGTATGCATGTAAGTGGAACCAGCTGGGAAGCTGGACCAAAGAAGGTGATAGTCCTGTAGAACATAAAATGCATATGGTGACTGGAAGCACCCGAGTAGCGTCAGGCACGAGGAATCTGGCGTGAATCAGCGTGGACCATATCACGCAAGGCTAAATACTGCTGTTGACCGATAGTGAAGAGTACCGTGAGGGAAAGGTGAAAAGAACCCTGAGCAAGGGAGTGAAACAGAATTTGAAACCGTGTGCTTACAAACGGTAGGAGCGCTTTATGCGTGACTGCGTGGATTTTGGTTAATCATCCTGCGAGTTATGATCAGTGGCAAGGTTAATATAGCGGAGCCGAAGGGAAACCGAGTCTTAACAGGGCGACAAGTCGCTGGTCATAGACGCGAAACCTAGTGATCTAGGCCTGTCCAGGCTGAAGCTGAGGTAAGACTCAGTGGAGGGCCGAACTCACCGCCGTTGAAAAGTTGGGAGATGAGGCAGGTCTAGGGGTGAAAAGCCAATCGAACTAGGAGATAGCTCGTTCTCTCCGAAATGCATTTAGGTGCAGACCTTGACGTCAAGATATGTGGGGTAGAGCTCTGTATGGTCTAGGGGGCGTACTGCTTACCGAAATCAAGCAAACTTCGAATACCATATATTAATAGTCAGGAGTGAGTCCGCTGATGACAAGGTCCGCGGACGAGAGGGGAACAGCCCAGACCGCCAGCTAAGGTCCCTAATTATGTCTAAGTGGGAAAGGAGGTGGATATTCACAGACAACCAGGAGGTTGGCTTAGAAGCTACCCATGCCTTGAAAGAGTGCGTAACAGCTCACTGGTCGAGAGTATCTGCGCCGAAGATGTAACGGGGCTAAGACATAAACCGAAGCTGCGGAGGCGTGCCTGCACGCCTGGTAGGAGAGCGTTCTGTAGGCCGTTGAAGGAATGCCGCAAGGCCGTTCTGGAGGTATCAGAAGTGAGAATGCAGGAATGAGTAGCGAGAAGGCGGGCGAGAATCCCGCCGGCCGGAAGTCCAAGGTTTCCAGGGGAAGGTTTGTCCGCCCTGGGGAAGTCGGGACCTAAGCATAAGCAAAAATGTGATGGCGAATGGAAAACAGGTTAATATTCCTGTACCGCTGTTATCGCCTGAGAGACGGAGTGACGCAGGAAGGTATGCGGGAAGGCTGACGGAATAGCCTTTCTAAGGGCGTAGCATGGGCATGCAGGAAAATCCGCATGCCTAAATGTGAGACCTGACGGGTAAGTGCATCTTGCATAAGCCGCAGATCCTACACTGCCGAGAAAAACTTCTATCGATGAGAACCAGCGCCCGTACTGTAAACCGACACAGGTGGACAGAGTGAGAAACTTAAGGCCGACAGGATAACTCTAGCTAAGGAACTCTGCAAAATAGCCCCGTAACTTCGGGAGAAGGGGTGCCTGACATACCTGAGAGGAGAAGCGCCTCAAGGGGAAACAGGCCGCAGTGAAGAGTCCCAAGCAACTGTTTACCAAAAACACAGGTCTATGCTAAGCTGGAAGGCGACGTATATGGGCTGACACCTGCCCAGTGCCGGAAGGTTAAGAGGAGGACTGAGAGATCTCGAAATTGAAGCCCCGGTGAACGGCGACCGTAACTATAACAGTCCTAAGGTAGCGAAATTCCTTGTCGGGTAAGTTCCGACCTGCACGAATGGTGAAATGATTTGGGAGCTGTCTTGGCTGGAGACCTGGTGAAGTTGTAATGCCGGTGAAGATACCGGCTACCTGCAGTAGGACGGAAAGACCCCGTGGAGCTTTACTGCAGTCTGGCATTGGGTTTTGGCTGTGTGTGTATAGGATAGTTGGGAGACTGTGAAGCTGAGGCGTCAGTTTCAGCCGAGTCGCCGTTGGAATACCAACCATATGCCGTTGAAATTCTAATCCGGCAACGGAGACAGTGCTAGATGGGCAGTTTGACTGGGGCGGTCGCCTCCAAAAGAGTAACGGAGGCGTTCAAAGGTTCCCTCAGGCTGGATGGAAATCAGCCTAGGAGTGCAAACGCATAAGGGAGCTTGACTGCAAGACTGACGGGTCGAGCAGGCACGAAAGTGGGAGTTAGTGATCCGGCGGTTCCGCATGGAAGGACCGTCGCTCAACGGATAAAAGCTACCCCGGGGATAACAGGCTGATACTTCCCAAGAGTCCATATCGACGGAAGTGTTTGGCACCTCGATGTCGGCTCGTCTCATCCTGGGGCTGGAGAAGGTCCCAAGGGTTGGGCTGTTCGCCCATTAAAGAGGCACGCGAGCTGGGTTCAGAACGTCGTGAGACAGTTCGGTCCCTATCCACTGCAGGCGCCTGAGCACTGAAAAGATCTGACCTTAGTACGAGAGGACCGGGTTGGACAGACCTCTGATGTACCAGTTGTCACGCCAGTGGCACGGCTGGGTAGTCACGTCTGGGACGGATAACCGCTGAAAGCATCTAAGCGGGAAGCCGGCTTTGAGATGAGTGCTCGCAGTATCCATGGAGAACACATGGTCTGATAGGCCAGGGGTGCAAGCGCAGCAATGCGTTCAGCTGACTGGTACTAATATTACATCTGCTTTTTAGTCAATCTTTTACTGCTACTATTTATTTCCCATTGTCTTAGCTAGATCAGTTTATTTTTGAAAGTTTGGTGATCATAGCGGCAGGGATACACCCGGTCACATTTCGAACCCGGCAGTTAAGTCTGCTTACGCCTACGATACTTGGATTCGTCCCGGGAAAATAGGCAGTTGCCAAACTTTTTTTCTTTGCGTGTCTCCAGTAGCTCAGCCGGTTAGAGCATCTGACTGTTAATCAGAGTGCCGTTGGTTCTGAGTCCAACCGGGACGCCATGCAGTTATTTTCAATTCATCTTTTCAATATTATTTATATTATTATTTTTCCGTTTAAATAGAAATCAAAAATTTATGGAATTAAAGTCATTTTTCAAGATTATGTTATTATATTTGTTTACTAACTATTAATATTAAATTTTGTCATTATGTATAAGCTAAATGTTAGAAATTAATGAAACAAGAGTACTTCTCAAAAGATTTATTAGTAACAAAAAAAGAATTAAATTAGAAGACATCGTAAATGAAGGATTTGAAGCACTTGTAAAGAGCCAAGTTAAGATTTTAGTATCACCTAAATAATTAATAAAATAGAGGGCTATCTGAATATGGATAGTCCTTTTTATGTTTTTATTAATTTACAGATTTATATATTTTCAAAGTTTTTAGTTTTTTTCATCAAGTTCAGCAATTCCCCATTTTTCCATTATCTTTTTCTAAATAAATTGTTGTTTTCATAGAAGCATACTTATCGGTTTTTGGAAGGCTTGTTTCATTGAACTAAACATTTTTTGTTATTATTTTTATCAAAGATTTCGTCTTCTGAGAAATTATTTAGATTTTTCATTTCTTTTTCGTTTGAAAGTTGTTATTCATTAATTCTGAATATTTTTGTAAATTTGTTGTTACATCTGGCGTTTTTATATTTAATGTTACTCAACAATATCATTTGTAACATATCTTATCTTTTTCAACGTCAATTTTGTTTTTATCCATTATATAATCAAACATATCATTATATAATTCGTTCATTTTCTGAAATTTAAGAGAATTTTTGACTTATTGCGGGTAATTGAATTTGTTCATCCATCATTCTGGAAATCATAGATTTCATTCCAATTGATGCTCGCTCGTTTAATTAAATCATAATCCCTTTTAGCGCAATCTCAATTTCACTATTATTTTTTTGTAATTTCTGCTGTGATAAAGTAACGCCTTTCTTTAGAACAACTTTGTAATTAGCTGAGAATAGCTGGATTGAAAGTGTCAGTAGTAGAAAGGTTAGTAGTTTTTCATAGGTAATCAACTCCTTTTATAATTTTGTTTGTGAGTTTATTTTAACATATGTATTTTTAGAGAGTAAAAATTTATTTAATATAATATTTTTCTCCATAACTTTGCATAAGTTCCAAAAATAGGCAATAAATCTTTTCCTTTTTCTGAGAGGATATATTCTGTCTTTTTGGGTAAACATTGTATTCCCGTTTTTCTATAAGTTTTTCTCTTTGATTAAATAGTTTAAATGCTCAATAATCATTTTTCGTTCGTTTGCCTTTTTATTTGATTTTTGAAATCTTTTTGTTCTGACTTTTCCGTGTCTTAAAAAGCCATAATATGATGACTGTCCATTTTTGATAATATTTTTGAGTTAATTCCAGTGGACAAGTGTAAATTTTTCTTCCATATAAATTTTCCTTTCAATGAAATTATTTGAAATTTTAAAAACACCAAATAATCTTGATTTTACTATAATTCTTTTTATTTTTCTATATTTTTTAGAAATTTTTATAAAATACCACACTCAATTAGCAGTCCTCCTGTCCAGCCTATCGGTGTGGCAATCCAAATTCCGTTATAGCTAACGATGTTTTGGAAAGTAAAATGGCTAGAGGCACTGAAAACATACAAAATGAAGTAATAGAGGCTATTAGTGGAACTAAGGATTTTTCCGTAGCCTAGTAGCAATCCATTTAGTATTTGCATTGTGCAGAAAATTACGTAAAATGCTGAAATTATACGTAAATATTGATTTCCTATAAAAATCACTTCGGGATTTCGGTTAAATATTGAAATAAAGAATGCTGGAAAAATAAAAATAATAATTGAAATTATGATGGAAAATGAGATTCCTAAAATTAGGCTATCTTTTCCACCTTTAATTATTCTATTCATTTTTTGGCTCCATAATTTTGGGCTGTAAAAGTCATCAACGCCTGTCCTAAATTTATGGATGGCAATTCTGCGAAAGGAATCAATTCGGGAAGCAGAAATAAAAAGCTGCAATACAGTCTGTTCCAAATCCATTTACAAGAATTTGAATGACAATAAATCCTAGGCTGATTAAAACTTGCTGTAACATTGCTGGCATTCCAATAATCAGTATTTCCTTTAAAATATTAAAATTTAAGTTGAAATAATATTTTTAAAAAATTAAATTTGGATATTTAAATTTTATGTAAAAATAAGCAAAAGAAAAAGGAAATAAACTGTGAAATAACTGTTGCAATTGCAGCTCCTGCAACTCAGAGTTTAGTACTGCTACAAAAATATATCTAAAATAATATTTAAAAATCACGGAAGTAATTAAGATGTAAGTCGGTGTTTTTGAATCACCTACGCCTTTTAGCGTATTTGTAGAGAGAATTATAACCAAAAGTTGGGACAACTCCAATAAAAATAATTTTTTAAATAGATATTTGCCTCCAGTAACAATTTTTTCGGAACATTAATTAAAAATTAAAATATTGTTTGACAGTAAAAACCTAATGTTGTAACAATAAGAGATAAAACTATGGAAAAATAAATCCTGTATTTGCAGTGATTTTCAAATTTTTCCATATCTTTTGCACCCAAAAATATTGGGAAATTAGAATGCTTGTCCCTAATGAAATACCTATCAGAAACAGCTATTATAAGTACATTAATTTGATAACTTGAGCCTACAGCTGCAAGGCTTTCCTTTCCTAAAAATTTCCCACAATGATTGTGTCTGAAATATTGTAAATCTGCTGAAATAAATTTCCTATTAAAATTGGCAAAGAAAAATAAATTATTGTTTTTCAGTTCATTTCCTTTTGTTAAGTCTTTCATCTTTATTTTTTTCTCCTTGTTTTTATTTATCTGCCTGTTAATTGATATTTTTAACATTTATTTTCATTTGATATGAATAACATACTTTTTGTGAGTATAGTCCGTTCACTTAAAATAGAAGTAAAAATATATAAAAAATTAGATATAGTCTAACCTTCTTCTTTTATTTAAACTAGAATTATCATATATATATATAGAGAATGGGGAAAATTTTTTGTTTGACTTATATTTTTCTCACATTGTATAATAAAATATATTTGAAAAATGAAGAGTCTAAAAATACTGCTTCATAATAAATTGATACGGAAAAGAGGTTAAAATTTATGGAAAAACGCTATGAAAAGCTTTTGGAGAAAATGTCTTTAGGGACAGTAATTTAAAAAAAGAGTTTCCAAAGGCTGTTTTTAAAGAGTTTAAGGCGTCGCAACTGGGGAAACTGAATTGTCGAAAGAAACTGCTGAGTTATTGCAAAACGCTATTAAGGATCTGGGCGACTAAAAGAGGGGCTACTCACTACTGTCACTGGTTTCAGCCATTGAATGACTTGACAGCTGAAAAGCATGATTCATTTTTGGAACCTACTGAAAATGAGGAACTTATTTACAAGTTTTCTGGAAAAATTTGATAAAAAGCGAATCTGATGCATCTTCATTTCCGAATGGAGGACTTCGTAGTACATTTGAAGCAAGAGGTTACACAATCTGGGATACGAGTTCATATCCATTTATAAGAGAAAAATAAAAATGGAGTTACATTGTATATTCCCCACAGCCTTTATTTCATTTACTGGTGAAGCGTTGGACAAAAAGTACCTTTATTAAGATCAATGAAATATATAAGTGGACAAGCATTAAGAGTCTTGTGTGCTTTTTGGAAATAAAACTTCTAATCATGTATTTAATACTTTGGGAGTAGAGCAGGAATATTTTCTTGTAAAAAGATATGTTTGAAGCAAGAGACGATTTATTGCTTACAGGAAGAACTTTATTTGGAGCTTCTGCACCTAAAGGACAGGAATTAAGCGATCATTATTATGGAAAAAAATTAAAGAAAAAGTAATAAACTTTATGAGTGATGTTGACGTTGAATTGTGGAAATTAGGTATTCCGTCAAAAACAAGACATAATGAAGTGGCTCCAAATCAGTTTGAGTAGCACCATTATTTTCAGTAGCAAACTTGGCATCGGATCAAAATCAGATAATAATGGAAACTATTGAAAAACAGCGTTAAGACATGATTTAGTAGCATTGCTTCACGAAAAACCGTTTGCAGGGGTAAATGGTTCAGGGAAACATAATAACTGGTCACTGGGAACAGATGATGGCAAAAATCTTTTCAGTCCTGGAAAAGATATGAAATCAAACACACAATTTTTAATTTTTGTAGCCGCGGTAATAGAAGCTGTTGACAGATATTACCCAATGTTGAGATATGCGACTGCAACTGCGACAAATGATCACAGACTTGGGGACATGAAGCGCCGACTGCAATTATTTCAGTTTTCTTAGGTGATGAATTGACAACAATTTTAAGCAATATTGCATATAAAAAGATGCACCTGTGTCAGAATCATCAAAAGTGAATTTGTCAGTTGATGTGTTGCCTGCATTTAGTATGGATGCTGGAGATAGAAACAGAACTTCGCCATTTGCATTCACTGGAAAATAAATTTGAATTTAGAATGCCGGATCAAGTTCGACACCTGCAACTTCTGTGACTGTAATAAATGCTATGGTAGGAAAAGTGCTGTCTGAATATGCAGATAAACTTGAAAAAGCAACTGAAAAAATCATTCCCGAAAGTGGCAAAATGACATTATTGCCAATGCGTATAAAAAACATCATAGAATAATTTTTAATGGAAATGGATACAGCGAAGAATGGGCAAAAAGAAGCTAAAAACGTGGACTTACAAAACGAAGTGGCTTCAAATACAGCACTTAGAAAAATGATAGACAAAGATGTGCTAGAACTAACTCAGGAAATTGGAATGCTTTTCTGAACAGGAATCTGTCGCAAGATACAATGCCCTATGCAGACAGATATGTAACACAATTAAGCATAGAATCAAGAACATTAATTGACATTGCAAATAAAAATATCTTGCCATCTGGATTAAAAATATGCAAATTTATTAGCTGATCATATTGAAAAATTCAAAATATGGGAAAGCATTCATAAAAGGAGCAGGAAGAAATTTTAAAAAGATGTGTTAGCAAATATTACAAAGCTTGAGAAAAAGAAGTAAAATCGCTTTGAAAAAGAAATTAACAGAGTAAGAAATGAAAAAGATTTAGGAAAAACAGACAGATTTAGCAAAAGAAAAAAATTGGTAACAGGACTGGAGGCATTAAGAGTACCTTGTGATAATTTGGAAAAATTATTGATAAGGAATACTGGAATTTCCCAACTTATACTGATTTATTGTTTAAGTTATAATATTGATAAAAAGTGCAGGGACTTTAACGAGTCCTTGCTTTGTTTGTTTAAAATAATATTTTTGTAGTGAATTGTTGTAAAATCAACTTTAAATGTTATGGAATTATTAGATTTTGATTTTGAAAGAAATGGGTATAGTAAAGAAAGGAAAGTTTAAAAATGATTTTTGAAAATCACTGGGAAAGTATTTTTCCTATTATTGTTATGATTGCGATCGGATATATTTTGAAAAAGGCACTGGTTTCATCACACATTTAGTGAAAATGTGTCAAAACTTATTACAAATGTGGCTTTGCCTTTGTTCGATATTCTATTCAGTCTTGAAATATCTAAATATGGATGCTTTGAAGGAAGTGTCAAAACCGTTTGATTTTTACATTTGCTTCAGTTATTATCGGATATGTGTGTGCCTGTAATAAAATTAGTGAAGATGAGAGAAGGTCGACGTGGAGTCTTTTTATAATGCGGTAGTAAATGCAAATACGATATTTATTGGACTTCCATTGAATATGGCACTTTTTGGAGAAGCGGCCTAAATATTATTTAATGTATTATATTACAAATACTGTATCAATTTGGACTTTAGGGTATATGCTTCTGGCAGGTGATTCATTGGAAGGTAATAAAGATGAAAAAAGTGGATTTAATCTGAAAAAGTTGTTATCGCCTCCACTTATTGCTTTTGTAATAGCCTTTATTGTACTTTTGTCAGGCATAAAAGTAATAACTCCAATTGTGGAAACTACAAAATATCTTGGAAGCGTTGTAACACCTCTTGCATTACTATATATAGGAATAGTGCTGGCAGATGCAGGGCTTCACAGTATTCGTTTTGATTTGGATACAAATTTGGCTTTGCTTGGAAGATTTGTATTTTCATCAATTGTCATGATTGTGTTGTTGAAAATTGCTGGACATTTTGTGCAGTTAAATGATTTGGAAATAAAAACGTTTGTGATACAGTCGGCAGCACCAGTGTTTGCAGCATTGCCAATTTTAGTTAATGAAACTAATGGAGATATTGGATATTCCACAAATGTAGTTACAACAAGTACGATTTTATTTCATATTAGTTGTTCCAATTTGATGAGCATTCTTAATATAATTCATATATAAAATTTTAAATTTGAAAATCATTAATTTGATTTTTCTTTTTACGTAAAAACCTGATTTTTAAGTTTGATTTTAAAGAGGTTTTAATATACGGCTTGAAATTAATAAAAAATATGGTAAACTTTTATTAAAGAGAATGATAACTAAAAATAAAAGTGAAAAAAGTTATATAAATAATTTTAAAAATATTTTTGAAATATCATTATAATACAAAAACTAAATATATTGAAATTTTATTATAATTTTATTTTATAAAATATTAAGATTAGTGTAATAATTATGAAATTTTAGGAGGAAAAAGTGAAAAATAATCATATTGCTTGTTTTATTGGTAACAGGAATTTCTTTTTCAGATACCTGCAAATGGATAAAAATCCGAAATGTATATGTACTGAAGGAAATAGAGCTTTAAATAAATCCTGTTTAATAGAAATGTCTATTGTGATGTAGAGCATGACTTTTATGACATATTATGTTGGAATAGATAATTTGAAGTAGGGACTGTGTATAACACACGTGAAAGAAAAGGAACTGACATAGAAAACTATTTTTCAAAATATTAATTGATTTTGAGAGTGACATTGCAAAACTGATTCCTAGAAATATTCCGCAAAAAGGATAATCAGAAAAACCACGATACTATACTTTTAGACTCTATGCCCATGATGATCTGCTAAAAAGATACTTTTATGCTGTTTAAGTATATTTTGATACAAAAAAAGATAGATGGGACTGGAAAACTTACTATAATAACGAAATATTTTTCAAAAACAGGTGAAAAAAATGCTAAAAACATTAAAAGATGGCGGATATCTCCTACGGAAGATATCAGTGTACTAACTGAGGGGAAAAATGGAATTAATTTTAGAAGAAGATATAATATATAAAAACTAAAATCAATGATTTTGGAGTTGAACCGATTAAATAAGAGAATTATAACAACTGGAGAAAAGCTGATATACTTTTAATAAAAATAAATTTGAAAAAGAAAGTGAGGAAAGTAAAAACTGTGAAATTATAAAATATATAAAGGAAAAATCAATTGTTCGTTTCAAGCATGTTTTTGTTTTCGACTCAAACGGAAAAGTGTACAAGTGTGACGGAAATAAAAAGAAAATAGTCGAACTTGTATTTGATACAAATGATAGCATAAAAGTAATGAATTTCATAACAAGTGGCAGGATTGTCTATATTGAAAAATTGTCTATTTTTCCCTATGATGTTGACACAGAGAACTTATCTCCACAAAATTGACAAAGAACTAGAAAAATGGAAATTATAAAAATTTTCACAAGTGGAGAAAAATGTTATAATCAAAATTTAGGGAAGACCATAAACATATAAATACAATAAATATTTTTTTGAAAATAAATTAAAAATATTTGAAGTAAAAACTGAAAATAATCACACTTACTCAAAAAAATAGTTGGGACTTCAATATTTTGTAGGGAACAGAAGATGGATGAAATAGAAATATGGAAACATTTTGGATCAGGAACTTTATAATTCAATAAAAATTTCTGACAGAAAAATAACGTACATTGAAGAATTTGAAGGAAATATTTTTATTGGACTAGAAAATGGGAGAATTAATAATTACAGACAGCTAAATTCAATATTTTAAAAACAGGAAAAGATACTGAAGGAAAGAATTGTAAAAATTTGTGTAATTGAAAATGAAATTTATGTGATGAGGGTGTGAAAATAGGATAGTAAAGTATAGGATGGTTTTTATGAAAAGATATATTATTATAATCACAGTTAGTAATTTAGCTGTGATGAAAAATTCATTTTGCAATTTTTAATTGTAAAAAAATTGTGTATAAATGTTATAATTTGGCGAAAAAAATAAGTCAAAATGAATAAAAATATGTGAAAAATAAATAAATTTTTTTACGACTATAGAAAATAACATTTTTAAAAAGAAATTTAAAAGTCATAGAGTTTAAAAGGATTTTAAGTGCAATGTGAAAAATTGATGAAATGAGGAGAGGAAGTGATGAATGAGTTGGAAAATAATAAAATTAAGCTATATGGATTTCAATAATTTAACAAAGACATTAAGTTTTTAATATTTATGATATTTGCTATGGGCAGAAACAGAGAGAGCAGAAGGACTATATTGCATATATTGACGAGCAATATAATTCAGAAAGGCTTACAAAAATACTTATTCGTGTTGCAGAAATGATAGGGAGCACAAGTCTTGAATATATCAAAGCAGGATTATGAGCCACAAGGAGCCTCTGTAAATGTTTTAATTGCAGAAGAAAGAATAAGTCCTGAGAACATTGATAAATCTTGTAATCAAGGAAAGCCATTTCTTTGAGGAAATTGGGATAGATAGCCAAAGTATGAAAAAAGGGAAATACAAGTCAAGACACTGATACAGTTCACGCTCATTTGGATAAAAAGCCATATAACAGTGCATACTTTTTCCGAATATCATCCAGATAATTCAATTTCCACTTTTAGAGTGGATATTGATATTGCAACTTGTGGGGAAATTTCGCCATTAAATACGTTAAACTATCTGATAGACAGCTTTGATTCTGATATAATTACGATTGATTACAGAATACGTGGATTTACAAGGGATATTTCAGGAAAGAAATTTTTACAGATCACAATATAACTTCTATTCAAGATTATATTGAGCTAGAAAAAGTTAAAAATATATGATGCGATTGATGTAAATGTATATCAGTCAAATATTTTTCCATACAAAAATGCTTATAAAGGAAATTGAGCTGAAAAATTATCTTTTCAATCAGGATGTCTATGAAATTGCACCCAAAAAGGCTGGAAATTACAGATAGACTTAGGAAGGAAATGATTGAAATTTATAGTGGGATGAATATTTATTAGAGTCATTCAATACTAAATTAAGTATTCAGATAAGTTATTTTTATAATTTTATGTCATTGGGTTATTTTTATTAATATTCGTTCTTTTATTTATATTAATGTCTTTTTATGTGCAAAAGGGGAACAGTCGCCATCCCCTTTGCAAACCCAGTTTGTCTAACATTTTTTGAAATAAAAACGAAACTCGCTACGTAAAACTTCGCTCAAACAGTCGTTTTCATTCCAAAAAAATCACGACAATTTTAAGTTTAACTACAACAACTAATTTGATTAAAATAAACATTGAAGAAAAATTTCGTTAAAAATATAAATAAAATAACAAAAAACTATTTTTAATCAAAAATTTTCTAAAATAAAAATTTATAAAGCTGAATACTTAATATAAAAATTTAGAAATTTAAAATTATAATAAATAAAAGTAAAAAAATATGGAAGGAGTTAAAAAAATGGGGAAAAATACAGATAAAGAGAGACAGAATAAGACAGTTCTTTTTGATGCGTTGAAAAATCATCTTTCTAACAGAGTTGTGAGATTTGATGTGCCAGGGCATAAAGGAGGGCGTGGAAATAAGGAGTTTCGGGATTTTATTGGGCTAGATGCGATGCAGATGGATGTTAATTCGATGAAGCCGCTTGATAACTTATGCCATCCAACTTCGGTTATTAAAGAGGCTCAGGATATAGCGCAGAGAGCTTTTGGGGCAAAAAGAGGCTTATTTTATGGTAAGCGGACGACTGAGGGGCTGTACAGGCTATGATTATGGCAACTTGCAAGGCTGGAGATAAAATTATTATTCCAAGAAATGTGCATAGAAGTGCCATTAATGCAATGGTAATTTCTGGAGCGATACCAGTTTATATTAATCCCGGACTTAACAAGAAATTGGGAATATCGCTTGGAATGTCGATTAATGATGTGAAAAAGGCAATTCAGGAAAATCCTGATGCAAAAGCAATATTAGTGAATAATCCCACTTATTACGGAATTTGTTCAGATTTGAAAATCTATTGTAAAGCTGGCACATGAAAATGATATGTTTGTGTTAGTTGACGAGGCACACGGAGCGCATTTTTACTTTGATGAAAATTTACCAATTTCAGCTATGGAAGCTGGAGCAGATATGGCGGCAATTAGTATGCATAAGACAGGTGGTTCTTTAACACAAAGTTCGATTTTGTTAAGTGGTGAGAGAATAAACGCTGATTATGTTCGGCAAGTTATAAACTTGACCCAAACTACAAGTGCATCGTATTTACTTATGACTTCACTTGATGTGGCAAGAAAAAATTTGGCAATAAACGGAAGGGAGCTTTTTGAAAAGACAGTTAAATTTGCAGAATATGCCAGAAATGAAATTAATAAACTGGGTGGATATTATGCGTATGGGAAAGAACTGATTGATGGAGATTCGGTTTATGACTTTGATACGACAAAATTATCTGTGTATACAAAAGATATTGGGCTTGCTGGAATTGAAGTTTATGATATTTTGCGGGATGATTATGAAATTCAGATTGAATTTGGAGATTTGGGAAATATTTTAGCGATAATTTCGGCGGGAGACAGAGGTTTGGAAATAGAACGGCTAATATCTTCACTTGCAGAAATTAAACGGCTTTACTCAAAAGACTCTACAGGAATGTTTGATCATGAATATATAAATCCTGATGTTGTGCTTTCCACCACAAAAAAAGCCTTTTATTCAGAAAAGGAAATGATTCCGATAAAAGATAGTGCGGGTAAAATAAGTGGAGAATTTGTGATGGCTTATCCGCCAGGGATACCGATATTAGCACCAGGAGAGCGAATTACTGAGGAAATCATAGATTATATTGAATATGCAAAGGAAAAAGGATGTCTATTAACAGGAACTGAGGATATGCATGTTGAGAAGATAAATGTTGTTTTTGGAGTGAAGTTTTTGACGTAAAAACGCAGACAGTGTTTGCGAAATTCCAATTAAAATAAATGAAAGAAGGAAACAAAAATGGCTGACAGCAGATTTTTGAAATTTTTAATTATATTTTGCTAGTTGAAGGAAAGCTACTCTAATGATAAGAATGATAAAGGCGGGAAACAAAATATGGCATTACTAAGGAAAGAGCTAGAGAATGTGGATACAAAGGTAGTATGAAAGATTTGACGAAAAGCAATGGCACAGAAAAATTTATGAGGAAAAAAATATTATAAAGGCTAGAAAAATTGGATCAAGTGAAAAATGATAAAGTGGCACTAAGCATATTTGATTTTTCAGTAAATGCTGGAAGATATGGAATCAAAAAAGGCTCAGGAAGCTGTGAATAAAGTTTATGGGAAAAATGTAATTAGTGTAGATGGAGCAGTTGAGCCTATGACATTAAAAATATTTAAACGAAGTTAATCCAGCTAAATTTTTTGATGGTTTATCATAATTTACAACGTGAATACTATAAATCTCTTGCTAAAGAATAATGCTACTCAGAATGATTTTTTAGACTGGATGGCTAAATAGAGTTAAGGTTAAGGGAAAATTATTTGAGAAACGTTTAATGAGTGCAAGAAATAGAATAAAATTATAAACAATGGAAAAGTTGAGGAATTTATAGAAAAAGTTTTAAAGTACAAAATATTGAAATAAAAAGTTAGATATTAAAAATAGGTAATACAAATTGAAAGGAGTGTAGTAGATGGAATTATGGTACACAGAAGAACATACGAAAAAAATGTTCGTTTTTCTATAAAGATTGATAAGCAGTTAGTTAGTGCAAAAAGTGATTTTCAGAGAATTGATATTTTTGAGTCGCCAGAATTTGGGCGATTTTTGACATTGGATGGATTTATGATGCTGACAGAAAAGGATGAGTTTATTTACCATGAGATGATAACTCACGTTCCTATGGCTGTAAATCCTAAGGCTAAGAAAATATTGGTAATTGGTGCTGGAGATGGCGGTACTGTTCGTGAACTTGTAAAATATGAACATATTGAGAGAATTGATATGGTGGAAATTGACAAGATGGTTGTCGATCTTTGTCGTGAATATTTACCTAAGACTGCGAATAAGCTGGATGATAAGAGAGTTCATATTTATTATGAGGATGGATTGAAATTTGTACGTTCCAAGGCAAATGAATATGATATTGTAATTGTGGATTCGACAGATCCGTTTGGGCCTGGAGAAGATTTATTTACAAGAGAATTTTATGGAAACTGCTTTAATGCATTAAAAGAAGACGGAATTCTTGTGAATCAGCACGAAAGTCCATATTATGAGGCAGATGCTAAAGCAACAGCAAGGGCAAACAAACAATTAAGGGCAGTTTTTCCCATTTGCGACAGTTTATCAGCTACATATACCGACATATCCATCAGGACATTGGCTATTTGGATTTGCTTCGAAAAAATATAATCCTGTAGAAGATTTGAAGGCTGATGAATGGAATAAGTTTGGGATAGAAACAAGATATTATAATACAGAATTGCATAAAGGAGCATTTGCTTTGCACAAATTATGTGAAAGATTTAATAAAATAATTTAGAATAAAAACTAGAAGGAGAAGTTTATATGAGAAATAAAAATATACATACATTTATAGGGTGTGACAATGAATACAATGAGAGTAAAATTGCTATTTTTGGAGCACCATTTGACAGTACAACTTCGTTTAGACCAGGGACTAGATTTGCTTCGGCGGTTATGAGAAATGAGAGTTTTGGGATAGAAACTTATAGCCCTTATCAAGATAAGGATTTGGAGGATATTAAGGTTTTTGATGGAGGAGATTTGGAACTTTCGTTTGGAAATTCGGAAAGTACGTTGCAGGATATTCAGGATGAAACGGCAGAAATTTTGAAGGATGGGAAAATTCCGTTTATGATTGGTGGAGAGCATTCTGTTACGTTGGGAGCTGTGAGAGCAGTTGCTGAAAAATATCCAGATTTGCATATTATCCAGTTTGATGCACATACAGACTTGAGAGATGAGTATTTAGGGCAGTATTATTCACATGCTTCTGTAATTAGAAGATGTTGGGACATTGTCGGAGATGACAGAATTTTTCAGTTTGGAATAAGAAGTGGGGAAAGAGATGAATGGAAATTTGCAAAGGAACATCTTCACACAACAAAATTTAATTTTGATGGACTTGATGAAGTTGTAGAAAAATTAAAAGGAAACCTGTGTATTTTACATTGGATTTAGATGTACTTGATCCATCGGAATTTCCTGGAACTGGAACGCCTGAAGCTGGAGGAGTTACTTTTGTGGAACTACATAAGGCAATAGAAAAAATTTCACAGTTAAATATTGTTGGACTTGATATGAACGAATTATCGCCTGTATATGATCAGTCTGGGCAATCCCACGGCACTAGCTTGCAAACTGCTTAGGGAAATTTTTGCTGTTTATTTATAAATAGTCTAGTTTGGTATTGACTAGGTAAAAAGGGAGGAATGTTAAATGAAGAAAACTGCCAATAGAATATCAGATTTTAAAAATAATAGACGGAAATTACTATTATTTTGATAAAACAGAATTGATAAAAAGCATTATAGGAGAACCTGGCGAAGTTAAGCTGTTTACACGTCCAAGAAGATTTGGAAAAACACTTAATATGTCGATGATAAAAATATTTTTGATATTGAAAATAAAGATGGAAATAAAAACTGTTTGAGAATTCTAAAAATTTCTGAAAATGAGTATTTTTGAAAAGCAGGACAGCTCCAGTTATTTTCGATTTCATTTTAGAAATTATGATGAAAAAGTAGCTGGGGAAATGGGTTTGAGATGATAAAAATACAATTTCGAGTTTATATGATGAATTTGAATTTGTAAAGGAAAATTTAAGTGCGAGAAAAAGAAAAATATGATTCAATTTTATTTAACAGAGCAACTGAAGCTAACATGGAAATTATCCTTGCTGGATTTAACAAAATATCTATATGAATATTATGGACGAAAAAGTGGTAGAGCTAATAGATGAGTATGATCAGCCGATAATTGATTCATACGTGAAAAGGCTATTATCAAGATAGCAATTAGCTTTTTAAAACATTTTTATGGGAGTTGTCCCAAAGGATAATAATTATCTCGGAAATGGAATTATGACAGGGATTTTGAGAGTTGCAAAAGGAAAAATATATTTTTCGGATTGAATAATTTAAGAGTTCATACACTCGACAATAGATTTACAGAATATTTTGGGATTACGGAAAGTGAAGTTGAGCAGGCTTTTAAAGGATTTTGATTTAGAATTTGAACTCAAAGATGTCCAACGATGGTACAATGGATATTTGTTTGGAGATATAAAAGTTTATAATCCGTGGTCGATTATTAATTTTCTGAATGATGAAAAATTAAAGTCGTACTGGGTAAATACGAGTGAAATGAATTGATAAAAATTATATTTTAAAAACTGAAAAATGAGATTTTTGATGATTTTTCAAAACTTTTTGAATAAAAATCCATTTTAAGAAGAATAGATGAGAATATGACTTTTTGCAAACTTGGAAGCAAATTATGAAGAAAATATGAATTTGTTTTTTTCACAGCGATTATTTGACATTGGCAGAAGAAGTTCAAGATGATGAGGAACAAGTTTATTTGAAAATTCCGAATGAAGAAATATTAAAAATGTTTTCAAAAATGTTTATAGAAGTATATTTTGAGAATTATAACAGCTTTTTATAATATGGTATATTCCTTGAAAAATGGAGATATTGAAACTTTTAAGAAGGAATTAAGAAAAATTTTATTGGAAAAACGTGGGAATATTCGATATAAGCGGAGTTTATAAAGAGCAATTTTATCATGGCTTAATGCTTGGAATAATTTTGACTTTGAAAAATGAGTATGAAATAACTCAAATAATTTTGCCGGGAAAGGCAGATATGATTTGCTTTTGAAGCCCTAAAAATCTGGAAAAAGAAAAGAAGGGATTATTTTTGGAATTGAAGGTTGAGAAATGCAATGGAAAAATTTGAGTGAAGATAAAATTTTTGAAAAAGTTGAGAATGAGTGTGATATTGCATTACAGCAGATTGAAGAGAAAGAATATGCTTCTGTATTAAAAAATCTGGAGTTGAGAAATGTATTGAAAAATTGGGATAGCATTTTTTGGAAAAGAAGTGGCAGTTAAATTTGATAGAAATTATAGTTAATACTAAATCCAATTTATATTGAACCTCGTTTAAATAAGAATTTGTTACGAACTTTACTGCAAGATAAGTATTTGTGGCAACGAGCAATCCTACGAAAAATAAAAAAATATAATAATAAAATAGTAAAAACTGTTATTAAACAAAATAATCTAATACTGAATCTCATTTAGAAAATAGAAAATATTCTTATAATAGTTGAAAAGTTATTAAATATTCACTATTTAAATAGAGAATAGTATAAAATTATAAATTATTTTGCAAATTAAAAATATATTTATAAAAATTTGCGAGTTTTGAGGTGGTTTTACAATGATTGACAAACTAAAAGAATTAGAGAATCTTGAGAATAAGTATAAGGAAATTGGAAGAATAAATTCGGAGATAGAATCAATAATTGCAAATATAAAAAAATGAGGCTGGAATAAGCAGGGAAAAAGGAACTCTGGAAAAAGAATGAAAGGTTAGTGAAAGATTTAAAGGTATTTCATGAAAAGATGAAAGTTAGGGAAGAGGAAATTGGAAGACTTAAAATAGTAATAGCAGTGCTTATTGAGGAATTGAAGGAAGCTAAAAGGTTAGAAGAAATAGTGAGATTGATAAGTTTCAGAATATTTTGGCTGAGAAGATGAATGTGAATTGGAAAATGGAGTGACTAGAAGGATTTCTAATTATGCAGAGGAAATGAAGAGAAAAGTCAAAATGTTGGAAAGAAATCTTTCTCATGAATTTTCAGGTGAAGTTTGATTCGTTAAGAGATGAACTCAAAAATTAATGAAAAATTGGTGATTTTTAGAGAAAAGTAATAGGAAAAACTTTTGAAAATAAAGGTATTTCTTCAAGAGGAATCTTAGTATTTCACAATAAGATAAAAAGAAGAAACAGCTTTGAAGGAAGGGGAATTTTTTTGAAAGAGAAAAAGATTTGTATTTGAAAAACTTATTGGACTTAAAGGATTTAACTTTTTAGGGATAATATCAATCTTTTTGGGAGTTTTTGGTATTTCGGACACAGTTTGTAAAAATTTTTGGCAAATGATTATGTAAAAAGTTCGGCATCGTATTTGCTTGGGATGTTTTTCTTTTTGCTGGAGAAAAATTTTATCAGAAAAATAAAAAGCATTTTGCAGTTGGGCTGATTAGGCAGTGGAATTATATTCTTTTTATTTGACTACGCTCTTTCTACGCTTTATCTCAAACTTTATCCAATGACAGCGGACTTTTTATATCGGTAATACTGACAGGGCTGGTTGTCGATTCTTTCATTGCGATATGATAGCGGATAATTGGAGTATTGTCGCTGATTGGTGGATATTTGCCTTTACGGAGCTTATATCAGGTGAATAAGAGCAACGTCCGATTTTATTATGTTTCTGCATATTCTTTGATTTTGCAGGAATTGTGCTTGGGGTTTCTTGGAAAAAGGACTGATATACAGCAAGATTTTTGGATTTTGTTACAGGGTGTAGTAAATATGGCTGGACTGGTTTATTATTTGAATCACAGCATTCACGATAAGATTACAGCGTTTTTTCTACATCGTAATTTTTGCACAACAGCATTCATTTTCCCTAACTCACAAAAAGAAAATCGTCAAAGCAACGTAATCGACTATATATTTCTAAGTTTAAATCTAATTATAAAATTTTCATTGATCTACAGCCTGTTTGACAAGACAACGCCAAGTTGGCTAAAAAGCAGTATTAGTTGCAACGAGTCGGAATAATTTACGGATTTTTGGCGACAGGCTCAAGCGACAACAAAGTTGCAAAAATCTTTTATATCGTTGCATTAGGAAGCTTTTATCCTAGTTATCCCGTTAATTGTGCCGGAAAGAATTTGTTGTGGTTGCATGAGGTGCTGAAACTGCACTATTATATTTCTTTTATAGAAAATATAAAAATAAAGAAATGCGATAGGGACAATTGCGATTTATCTAGTTTCGTTAGTGAGTAATTTAATTGTGGAGAAGAAAAATATTTGCTTGTGTATATTCAGGATTTGATGATAATATCTTTTTCATTTGTGCTTTATTTCTGATAAAAACAAAAAGAGTTACAAAGAAAGGAAGTTAGGATTTTAAATGGAATATTTAAATATCTGATTTTTATATATTCAATATTTTTATAAATAAAGTTGTTTTATAATACTGCTCAAAAACTAGGATTTACAAATTATGGTAAAGAGATTTTACTTTTGTATGTTGGCTGTGGTATTTATGCACTGAGAATGGTAACTTATAAAATAAAAATTACAGGACAGTTTTTAGTCTGAAATTCTTGGTAATAATTGAAATAATTTATTTATTATTTATAAATATGATTATGTGTATATATATTTCTGGAAGCTGAGAATGGGTAGAAGAAAAATTTGTATTCAAGATATCCGCTATAAACTTTCAGATATTCTAATTTTGCTAGTTCTTGTAAATATATTTTATTTATGGTCATAAAAAATGATATTCATTTATGCTTTTTCATGAGAAAAAGCCGTTGTGGATACTGGAAGAATCAATATATTTCTTTGTGTAGCAAATATTATTTACGAATATACGAACAGTCAAATATGCTATTTTTAGGAGCTGGATTGGCTTTTGGATATAGTTGGATTGCTATATGTGGATACTTAGTCTGGAAAAGGGTTTAAAGTGCCAAATAGAAAATGTTAGAAGAATTGGGCTTGGAATAGGAATATTTTTGTGGCAAAAAAGTTTTTATGGGATTTCTTACGATTTGATAATTCCTATAAGTTGATTGCTTACTTTAGTATGGGGGCTATTTTGATTGGAACTTCCTATATTTATCAGACGGCTTTTGAAGAAGTTGGAGCAGGAAATGAAAGAGAGTTTGAGGGATAAGGATTTTGGGAAAAGGTGAAAAATGAAGAAAATAAATAAAATAATATTGTTTTTATTTTTATTGACAATTGTTCAACTTTTTCCTAGTCAGTATTTTAAAACTATAAAAATAACAGGAAAGTCTACATACAAGCAATTTTAACAGAGGATATTTATGAGAACAGTAAAAATAATCTTGGAGATATACGGATAATTGATAAGAACGGAAGGAAGTTCCTTATGTTATTGAATCCGAAAAAGAGCAGGAAAAAGCACAGCGAAAAATTGTGGCAAGGGCAAAAATAAATGAAGTACTGACGAAAAAAAGGATAAAATGGAATTTATTGAAAAATTTAATTCTGATAGTTTGTTAAAGGATATAATTGGAAACAGGCTCGAGCTGATTCCTTCCAAAAATTTTTACACCGAGTATACTTTTGCTTGAAGTAATAACGGTACAGATTGGGAACAGATAACTCGGGAGAAATTTATAAGACACCTGATAAGTCAAACTTGACAATTGAATTTTTCGGAAAAAGATATGAATTTTTATAAAATTGTAACATCGTTAGATAAAGGAATATCTTTAGTGAAGCAATTTTGAAATTGTCAAATAGTGAGGCTGGAAAACTTAAAACTGTAGGGACAAAATTGGATTAAAGGTTGAGCAGGAAGGGAAAAATACAATTTTGAAAATCAAGAGCAAGTTTTTGCCATTAAAAATATTATTCTAGATGTAAATGATGAGTTTCAGAGAAATTATGCTGTGAGAGTGGAGATAATTTTTATGCAGAAGGATAATTTCTAAAAGTTGGGAGAAAAGGTCAAATTTGATGATAAATTGAAAAATGTTCCAAAATTGTCTGAAATAATTATTGAAATACAGAATGGAGATAATTCGCCACTTCAAAATAAAAAGGGATAACAGGAAATTATGTTCCGAGACAGGATTGTGTTTAAGTCGGTAGAAGGTGAAAATTATAAAAATAACCTTTGGAGATGAAAATTTAGATAAACCCGAGTACGATATTGCGGAATTTGTCGATTCGATAAAGGAAAGAGATGAAGTTTTTTTGTAGGAAAATTGGAAAAATCAGAGAAATAATATCTCAAAATCAAAAGATTACACGGTTTATTATAATATTTTTTTATAGGATTTATCGTAATAGTCTTGATTGGATTTATGGTAAAAAATAGATAAAAAATAAAAAAATAGAAAAGGAGAATGAATTATGAGTATTGTATTTATTTTAATAGGAATTTTGGTAATTTTGGTTCTGATGGCAATGGGGATTTACAATAAATATATCAAATTGAAGAAATTTGAATGAGGAAGGTTGGAGCGGAATAGGTGTTTATTTGCAAAAAGACTGGATTTGATACCTAATCTTGTGAATACTGTTAAAGGGTATGCGACGCATGAAAAGGAAACGCTGGAAAAATGTGGTAAAATTAAGAAGTCAAATGATGTCAATTGATACAAAGGATATTGATAATATTGAAAAAGATTCAGAAACTTGAAAATGAAATGACAAAAACATTAAGATCAATAATGATGTTACAGGAAAATTATCGAGACTTGAAAAGGCAAATGAAAACTTTTTGAGATTACAGTCTCAACTGACTCAAATAGAAACAGAAATTCAAAAGTTCAAGAAAAATATTATAATGGCACAACAAGAGATAGAAATACTTTTCGTGGAAACTTTCCCAAATAATATAATAGGTGGATTTTTAGGATTTAAAAAGCTGAGTTCTTTAATGCTGTAGAAGGAGCGAAAAGAGCTCCGAAGTTAAGTTTTAATTTGTTTAAAAGTTTAGTAAAATTATCATAAAGGAAATAATTTTATGGAAATAAGTTTGACTCAAATAATAATTTTATTGATAATGTTAGTAACATTGGCGATTTATAGTTATATTACGTGGATTTGGTAAGGATTCTGTCGATGAAATTATTTCGGTGTCAGAGCCACCTAAAGAAATTTCGGCAATGATGAGTCGCTTATATAAATAGTTCTCAGAAAGAAACATCAAATTATTTGGTATATATTGGATTGCTGGAGTTGATAAGCAAAAGGATTTGTAATAATTGAAGATTATGTTGACTTGAAAAATATAATAAAGTTAAGAAAAATTCAAAAATGACAGAAGATGAATACGAAAATAAAAAGATAAAAACTGTTGAAATTATTGACATTGAAAAAAATATTATAGACAGATAACCAAGAAGAAATATGCATTCAATATGGAAAAAGTCAATGATTATGGGTGCAGGCAGTGGGAACTTTCGGAAGAGGAGAGAATGGTTCGGAAATTTTTGATTGAATACGACAGGATAGTATTCTTGGGCATAAAAAGCCTATTATGGACAATTTTTAAAATTCTTGAAGTTTTGAAGGAAAAAGTTTGATGGAAGAGAAACTACACTTTCTTGTATTTAATTGGAATAAAGTCTATAAAAAGGAAAGATGGGATAAAAGGCTTTATAATTCAAATTGGAAGTTTAAAATATTTTACATAGTTATAATATCTTTGTTTTGGAATTTTACTTTTTATTTTTTTGAAGGAATGAAAGCGATTGTGCCATAATTGTTCTTTTTCCAATATTTTTCCGGGTAATACTTTTTTGTCAAATATACTTTTTAATTTTTAAAAACTAAAGCATTCCCAGTATTGATGAGATTAATGATTTCTCTTTTAATAGGAGCATTCTGTGGTATTATGTATTTTTGAGGCAGGACTTATGTTATTTCTTTTTGGAATAGCAGGAGTTCTCATAACCTTGACAACAATTTTACTTGTACTTTATTTTAGGAATATTGGAAAGTTTACAGATAGAGGGGCTAGGGTAAAAAGGACTTGGAAGGATTTAGGATGTACGTAAAAAGCGGGGAAGTTAAAAATTTAATGATGTAGAAGAGTTGATTTCATATTTTTAAAAGATTTTTACCATTTTCACAAGCTTTGAAAGTGCAGAAGCATGTTGTAGAAATGGTGAAAAAAATCTATAGAAATATCAGGATTTTAATGATAAAAAGGAATATATTGAAAATATGCTTAATATATTTATTTATAAAAATGATAAATTTATGAAATCGTTTGTGAATGAGATATTTACAAACGAGATACTGGAAAAGCGCTCGTAATGATGCATTGGGAGGAAATTACTATGAAGAGTTTTAGCAACCGAAAAATGTAAGAGTATTTTTTTCAATAATGTTTGTATTTTTACACTATTTTTCTTAAATGCAAAATCATTAATTGCTGAAAAATAACGAATTATGAAGTTACAGTTCAGATGAATAAAAAAATGGGACTTTGACAGTAAATGAAGTAATTGACTATGAATTTGACGGTGTGGCAAAGCACGGTATTTATAGGGATATTCCGTTACGTTCAAAGAAAAACAGCGTAGATATTTACAAATCTTATATAAAAATGAATTCGATAAAGAGAAACGGTATTTCTGAAGAATACTCTACAAAAACTTTTTGATGAAGGTATTAGATATAGGGTTGGTTCTGCAGACAGATTTGTGGAAAATGGTGTAAATAGATATGAATTTAATTATGTGATTTATAATGCAGTATTTGATGGAATTTATCAGGTTTACTTTAATGCAATTGGTCAATTTTGGCAAGTTCCTATTGAAAAAGTCATGCGGTAAATATAAAAATTTGGAAATGGAGAACCTGTTTTAAAATGAAATTAGGCAATTAGATATTTTTACAGGTGAATATGGACAAAGCGAAAAAGATTATATTACAAAATTTGAATAATGGAACTGTTGAAATTAAAACAAATAAGGTTTTAGAGGCATATAGCGGATTAAGTTTTCGTCTGAATTTAAAAACAGATAATATAAGCTCAACATTTTTGGGATAAATTACAGACACTTTATTATGCTCATCCTTTTAATTGCTGTAGGATAGATTATAATAATAATTCTAGCAATTTATGGATTTGTAACGTGGTATATATTTGGAAGAGATGTAAATAAAAAGGCAATTGTTCCTGAATTTAACATACCAAAGGATATTTCTGCCATGTGTCGTACCACATCAATGGAGAAAGAGAGCCAAAAAGAAATATTGACAATCAGATGCTTTCATTGCTTTCTAAAGGTTATGTTGAAGCTAATGACGAAGAAGGTAATGGAAGAAATGTAGAATATACATTGTCTGACAGTAGAAAAAGCAAACCTGAATTAGCAGAAGAAGAAAAGATTGTTTTTAATGCTCTTTCTGATAATGGATATATATTTAAAAAGAAAAGAAGTCTTTACGATGCGTCAAATAAAATATTAAAATCATTTGAAAAAGAGTATAAAAAGAAAGTTTACAAGGATAATAACATTTTTAATATTGTCTTTATTGTCGGTATGATTATAGTTTTTATGATTTCGTCAACTGCAAAGCGACGGGACAGCAGGTATTTCTGATGGTATTTCCGGAGCAGTTTCTCTAGTTATGGTTGCTATTTTTCTTTGGAATAGTATTAAATACGATTTTTCAATTATCAATAATAGACCTGTTCGACAACCTTGTATAAAGAACAATATCAAGGTATAATAATACGGGTGATGAAAATGATAAACAATGTTGAAAGAATAAAAAAACTTAAGGAAGAAAACTATCAGAAAATTTTTGGTATTAAAAAGAACACTTTTGATAAAATGCTGAAACTTCTGAACGAGGCATACAGGATTGAACATTTAAGAGGCGGACATCCGCCAAAACTGTCTGTCCTTGACAGGCTTGTAATTATGCTTTCGTATTATCGTGACTATAGAACTATGGAAAACATTGCCTTTGAATACGGCGTTGCAAAAAGCACTATCTGTGAGTGTGTTAAATGGGCTGAGAACACACTGATAAAAAGTGGGGAGTTCTCCTTGCCTAAAAAGAGGGAGCTTGTCAGGGACACTGAGATAGAGGTTGTACTGGTTGATGCTACGGAATGCGAGATTGAGCGTCCTAAAAAAAACAGTGGAGATATTACTCAGGAAAAAAGAAAAAGCACACGATAAAGGCTCAGATAGCGGTAGACGAAAAAGACATGAGGATACTTAACGTCTCATTTTCGCATGGAAGCGTTCATGACTTTAAGCTGTTCTGCAAAAAGTCATGTGCATTTTAAAAGATGTACTTTTAATTGCTGACAAAGGATACATAGGCATGAATAAGATACACAGTAACAGCCTGATACCTAAAAACGACAAAAAAGGGCAAATTAACTAAAGAGGACAGAAAATACAATTCAGCTATTTCAAAGCGAGAATCTACATAGAGCATGTGAACAGGCATATCAAGAAATTCAGGATAGTGTCTGCACGTTACAGAAACAAGAGAAGAAAATTTTCTATGAGATTCTCGTTGATTTGTGCAATTTATAATTTTGAACTATAGGTTATCGAACAGGTCTAATATTTTTGGAAATAATAGCAAATTTTTCAAAAATTATTAAGTGGATAGCAGTATTATTTTTCATTAATATATGGAGTTTTAAATTTCATTATAATTGGAATAATTATGCAATGTACTGTTTATTCAAAAATAATTGGAAGATATACTGTTGATGGAATGAGAAAAAGAATACTTGGATGGCATGAAAATGTACATAAAGACTGCTGAAAGCAAATCAGATTATGAAATTTAATGATGTAGATGAACTGGTAGCCTATTTTAAAGGAATATTACCTTATGCAGTAGCTCTTGGTGTAAAGAATGAAGCAGTAAAACTTATGAAGAATACAATAAAAACTTTATGATTTTGATGAAAGTACATATTCTTACATAAATAGAGGAGTGCATTTTAATACATACAATAATTTCTTTTTTTGTCAAAACATGGTTTCAAGAGGATACGAAAATGCATATAATAAAATAACAGAAGAAAGATTCAGCACTTTGAGAAAAATTCTAGAAATTCAAGTGGAGCAGTTTTGGGCGGAGGCGGATTTTCAAGTGGTGGAGGCTTCTCTGGCGGAGGTTCCAGCGGAGGAGGTGGAGGAAGCTGGTAGAAATACTGGCTTTTTATGATTTTTACATAAATTTTAAATTTGTATAATTGTTAAAGTTTGATACTGAAAAAGTTTTAGAATAACTAAAAATAAGGATAGATAAGATATGATATTTCAAAATAAAAATTTTTCAATATTATTTATATTTATGGTGATGTTTTTATTTAATTCAAGCAGGCTTGATGCAGTAATATTGCATAGTGAAAAATAAAAAATATGAAGTTACAGTGCAAATTAATAAAAATGGCACGCTGACTGTAAATGAAGTGATTGATTATCAGTTTGGCGAAGAGTTTAAGCACGGGATTTATAGATATATTCCTTTGCGTTCAAAAAGGTTTGGATTTGATGTTCATAAGTCTTTTATCAAAAATGAATTGGATAAAAGAGACGGAGAGGATGAAGAATACACAAAAGATCATTTTTATGAAGGAATAAGCTACAGAATAGGTTCGAAACAGAACTTGTAAATTTGTATAGGACTGAGAGCAGATATGAGCTGAATTACGATATTTATAATGCCGTGTTTGAAAAAAAGATGGAATTTATCAAGTATATTACAATGCGATTGGGCAGTTCTGGAATGTTCCTGTTGAACGGGCAAGTGTTACTATAAGATTTCCTGATGGGCAAAAAATTAAAAATGAAATTGAAAAAGTTGGAAGTTTATACTGGAAGTTATGGAGAAAAAAAGGTGAAAATTATGACATTTTAGAAAATGATGAGAAATACATTTCAACAAAAGAGCTGGAGCCCAAAAATGGGCTTACATTTATGCTAAATTTGAAAACGGATAAAATAAGTCCAACTTTAGTAGATAAGCTGAAAAATTGTATATCTTTCCAATCCAGCAATAATAATTTTGCCATTTTTATTGTTATTTTTAACAATATATTCTATTGTAACATGGAATCTTTTTGGAAGGGATCCGCAAGGAAAATCTGTAATTCCGAATTTAATTTGCCAAAAGACATTTCTCCAATGTTTTGCGACATATATAAATGGTGAAAGAGACACAGTGGAAATATTAAATGCAGGAATATTTACATTACTTACAAAAAGGGTTTATAGTAGCAAATAGAGTTAATGGTGAAATTAAATATAACAAGGAATACAAAACTGTGTATACACAGGAAACTGAACTAGCGGAAGAGGAAAGGATGCTGCTTGATGCTCTTTCTTCAGAAAAGAATAATATTTTTGGTGGTGAAAAAGAATTTTTAATAAGGCAAATAGTATTATTGAAATCCTGAAGGATAAGTATCATAAAATAATTTATAAAAAAATAATGGAAGTTTTTAGTTCCATTTTATTGTACAACTCCTGTTTTTATAATTTTTATATTTTCACAGACAAATTTTTGAGATTTTTCAATCCTTTTATAATATTGTATATACTTATAACATTAGGCTCATTTTTCATAGAATTTGGATAACTGTTAGTAAAAACTGTTAACAGGGCTAATAATTATAGCGATTTTAGGGTATCTTTTTATCAGGAATTGAGATTTTTGTTTTTGTAGCATATTTTGTAATACTATTTATTACGTATTCAAAAGTTAATTGGGAAATATACAAAATGAAGGCTTGAGAAAAAGAATACCTGAAAGGTATGAAAATGTATATAAAAAACAGCAGAAGAGAATCAGATAAGAAAAATTTGACAATGTAAAGGAATTAATCGAATATTTTAATGGAATCTTGCCTTTTTGCAGTAGCGCTTGGAGTAAAAATGAGGCAATAAAATTAATGAAAAACAATAAAAATATACAACTTCGACATAAATGAATCTTATATAAATAGCCATACTCATATATACGCTTATAGTAACCACAGTTTTACGAACGCATTTTCAGAAGTTACAGCAGTGGCAGATCGAAAATTATGAGCGAAAAAAATTTAGTTCATCTAAAAAGTGGCTCAGCGGAGGAGAGCTTCTTTAGCGGAGGCTTCTCGGCGGAGTTCAGTGGGGGGAGGTGGAGGAAGCTGGTAGAAATACTGGCTTTTTCTTGTTGTGAAAGTATTATTTTTTTAGTTTATAATATTGGTATAAATATTATTTTTAAATTTGTGCAAGAATACAGATAAATCCAACAGAATACAAAAATGGAAGAGATGAAATATGAAAAATGTAATTTAAATTTTAAGGAGTCTATTAATGAATAAATCTTATATAGTTATAATTGAAATTATTGTGGTTATACTTGTTGCTGTGTACTCTGTCTTAACGTGGCATTTTTGGAAGGGATCCGAAGAGAAAGGCAGTTGTTCCTGAATTTATAGAGGCGATTATATTTCTGCAATGTTCAGTGGCATATATTAATGGCGAGAGGGATTCAAAAGAAATAATAAAAATAGGTATATTATCGTTAATACTGAAAGGATACATTTCGAAGCTGATGAAATTGGGACAGGGAATAAAAAGTATGTTTTGAATCAGAAAAAAATAAGGGATAATCTGAAACGTTGAGAAAGAGAAACTTTGTTTGAGGAAGAAAATAATTTGCTGGATATTCTTTCTGAAAAATAAGTCTATTTGAGAAATAAACTTGAAATTATTGGGATATAAAAATCGTATTATACATTTTTTGAAAAAGAAATATAATAGAGATGATTTATAAAAATAATTATCTATATTTTTATTCCATTTTATTTTAGGAACTGCAATTTCCATAAAGCTTTTTACATTATCAGAAATTAATGCATAAAAATATAGCAAAGTTCAATTATTATTACGACTTTTTATATTTATATGGCTAAAATATGTATTTGGAATGTCAGAGAGAATATTGAAAATTTTTTTGTATATAACAGTAACTGTAGGTGGAATTATTGGCGTATATTGTATACAGATATATTTTTACGGATTAATTTTACTAATTTTAGGGATAATGTTTTTATTTATAGGAAAGGTTATAGGAAATATACAGTTTTCAGGACAGCGAAAAACTGGAGTACATTGAAGGACTAAAAATGTATTTTAAAACTGCTGAAAAAAATAAAATGGATAAATTTGAAACAGAAGAAGAAAAACTTAATTACTTTTCAATCAAATATTTCCTTATATTGTTGCACTTAAAGTGGAAAATGAAAAAAATAGGAATTTTTTTAAGGATTCTTTGGATTTTTTTAAATATAATGGGAAGTTATGCTGAGGCTCAATATTATGTTAATGAATATGTAGATACGAAATTTCCAATTTTTAGAAAAAAACGTATTTTTTTGGTAAGACAAGTGAATAATTAGAAAATTAAAATATATTTTTAGAATTATAACTCTATAATTGCAAACTTTTTATAAATCATAAAATAAAAAAAGGAGAAAGAAAGTTTAACAATGAAAATAGTATATTTAGATAATGCAGCGACTACTAAAAATGTCTGATAAAGTCATAAATGAAATGACAAAAATCATTTAGTGAAAAATTATGGAAATCCATCATCTGTACATGCTTTGGGGCAACGTGCAAAGTCAGCTGTGGAAAAAGCAAGACATATAGTTTCTCAAAATTTGGAAGTGGAAACGACTGAGATTGTGTTTACTTCTGGCGGGGCTGAAGGGAATAATCTTGCTATTCGTGGATTTTTGAAGGCAAATGAAGATAAAGGGGAAAGCATATTATAACTTCTAAAATAGAACATTCGACAATTTTAAAGGACTTTTGAACAGCTGGAAAAGGAAGGGTATGAAGTTTCTTATATTGGAGCTGATGAAAATGGAGTTGTCAATATTGAAGAATTAAAGCAAGAATTAAGGGAAGATACGGCTATTGTTTCGATAATGTTTGTAAATAATGAAACTGGGGTTATTCAGCCGATTAAGGAAATAGGAGAGATTTCTAGCGGAAAAAAATATATTTTTTCATACGGATGCGGTTCAAGCAATGGGAAAAATAAAAATTTTGCCAAAAGATTTGAAAATAGGGGCTTTGACAGGAACTGCACATAAATTTTACGGGCCTAAAGGGAGCAGGGTTTGTGTTTATTGATAAAAAGTATTCGATTGAAAAGGAAATCTGGGGCGGTTCACAGGAAAGAAACCGAAGAGCTGGAACGGAAAATGTTCACGGAATTTTGGGACTTGGAGTTGCACTTGAAGAAGTATATGAAAATTTGAAGGAAATAGAAGAAAAAGAAGGAAAATTACAAAATTATTTAGAAACAAAAATTAAAAAAAGTGAAATTGGGAAAACTTGGAAAAAAATAAAAAAATAAATGGAGAAAAAGCAAATAGAATAAAAAAACTACAACAAATGTCTACATAGAAGGAGCAGATATTCAAATGCTGCTGGTAGCGCTTGATTTGAGAGGAATTTGCGTAAGCGGCGGATCTGCATGCATGTCAGGGATCGCTGGAAAAGTTCGCATGTTTTGAAGGCTATGGGGCTTACTGATGAGGAGTTGAAAGGTTCGTTTAGAATTAGTATTGGAAAAGGATACGACTATTGAGGAAATAGATTATTTTTGTGGAAAATTTAATTGAAGTTATTTTTATAATAAAACTGCTTTAAAACTGAACTCAAAAGTTATGGCTGTTTTACTCAAACCATAAATTTATATAATTTTTAATAGGTTTGACTATATAATTAAATCTTTAAATAAACAAAAAGAAAAATAATGATATATTTTAAATTGGAGAATAAAAATAAATGAAGAGAAATAAAAGAAAAATACAAGTTTCTGTGTGTTAGTGATATTGAGATTTTTGGCGGATATGGAAGAGGATTTCTTGAAGCAGAGATTTAAGGATATAGATTTTTATAATGTCTGCTGGGGATGTTTCCAACAATTATCCGGATTATCTTGTTTCGGTATTAAATAAAGATTTGATTTGCGTTAATGGAAATCATACGTATAATAGGGATTGTCCGATAGAATTTGCAAAAGGTAATTAATGGTAAATTTATAAAATATAAGGGACTGCGGATATTGGGGCTTGATGGGGAGCAAGGTTTATTCGTTTCAAGAACATCAATATAGTGAAAGTCAGATGAAAATGAAAATTTTAAAAAAATATCTTCGTAAAGGTGTTGACATTGTTTTGAGCCATGCTTCGCCTGAAGGATTCACGATAGAGATGATGGTGTTCATAATGGATTTAGGGTATTTCATAAAGTTATACAGCATTTTTAAGCCCAAATTATGGATTCATGGACATATTCATTTGTCTAATTTTATGAATTATCAAGATACAAAGGTGGGAGATACAATGGTGTCAAATACGTTTGGATATAGGATATTTACTATTGAAAAATAAAAAAATGTTTAAAAATTGTACAGTTATTAAAAATATTTTTATTTTTAAAAAAAGTGGATGTTTGGAGGAAAAATGGAGAATAGGACTTTGATGAGCGTGTTGGAAGCAGAAGAGGCTTATAAAAATTTTTGAAGTCTTCTGAGAGGAATATTTGGATTTAATTTTTAAGAAAAAGGAAAATTTAAAAGTCGTTTTCAGAAATTCAAAAGGAAGAAAAATGCGTATAATAGCGTGAATTTAGGGATAAAGGAAGTTTCGCTTGATAAAAATAGTAGGAAGTGTTGAAAAGTATGCAGATTTTGATAAAAATTTTGTTCCTAAAAATAATGTCGTAAAGCAGAGATGGATAAATATTTACATCGGATACACATCGGATAGCATGCTTCAGACAGTTATTCTGTACAAAATAAAGGATAATTACTATGTTTATGATGGTAATCACAGGAGTTTCGGTGGCAAAATTTCTAAATTTTGCTACAATTGAGGCACAAGTGGAGGAGTTTTTGCCAACAAAGGATACAAAGGATAAGGTTATTTACAGGAGAATATGATTTTTGAGAAGGAAACAGGGCTTTCTGATATTTTTCCTTTTGGAGCCAATAAAATATAAATATTTGAAGGAAGAAATTGAAAGTTATAAAAATCTTTTAGATAAGAGAAAAATGAAAAATATGAATTTGAAGGAAGTAGCTAAAAATTGGTATATAAATGTATTTTTACCAATAAAAATGATGCTTTCTGAAAATGAAATAATTAAAAATTATGAAGGTAATCCAGATGATGTTTTTGTCTTTTTAGAACATAAATATTATTTAAGTAAAAATCTTGGAAAAATGTAGGATATTTGTACAGTATAATTAATTTTATAAATTTGGTAAAAACAAATGAAAATAAAAATTTGGAAAAATATTTGTAAAATTCAGACGCAAGAATTAATTGAAAAAGTAAAAATTGGAAAAATTGACAATGAATTGATAAATTCTGATTTTTGAAGAGGAAATAAAAAGCAAAAACAGAATTAGAAAATGAAGTTGTAAGTTATTTTAGAAAATGCAGTAGAAAAACTTTCTAACAGATATTCCAGCTATTTATTTAAATCTGAAAAAAATAGCAGATAATGAAATATGGACTTATTTTTACTAAATATATTTTGAATTATATAAAAATTTTAAAATACTCAGAAAAATAATGATTTTAGCAATATGAATAGAGAAAGTATCATTGGGAAAATAACTTTGAAAAAGGAGCAAATAACTAAATCAAAAATGGAATTTGACAATATCGAAAGTAAACGTACTGAACTATATTCTTGAAGTATTTTTGCCAATTGTTGATATTTTTTTGAAAATAAATGAGAAAGATTGTTTTTGTTATGGATGAATACGAAAAATTGCAAAAATGATTTTTGGTTTGTTAAAATTAAAAATTGCTTAAAGCAGAAGGAAAATCTACTAAATACGAGAATATAATGACTGAAAATATAGAAATATCTATAGATATAAAAAGAACTTTTTGGAGTACAGGAATTTCTTATTTTTAGAAAAGAAAAAGAATTTTTGAAAAACTTGAAAAATCCTAAAAATTTTTGAGGATATTGAAAAATATGGAGAAATAAAAATATGAAACGTATGTAAAAATTTTTATAGAACTTGATAATTTTGGAGAAGAGGAATTTTTTTGAGTAATTTGGAAAAATTTGGAAGAATTTTATTTGCACGATGATAATGTGGTTGAGTATAAAACCAAAAAGGTTATAAGTATTGAGAATAGTAGTATTTTTGAAGATAATTATGAAATTGATTTATAGATTTTTGTAATGAATTTGTTTGGTTAATTGTTTACAAAAAGGTAATTCTTATTATTGATTTTTAGAAAAATCATGATATTTTTAGTTTAATTACAACAATTAGTTTGAAAAATAATTATTAATCAAAAATATCTTGAGATATAAAAATAAATTAAAAATTTTGTTAGTAAAGGAAGGGAATTAAAATGAATAATATAAAAGCGATATTTATGGATTTGGACGGAACAGTGCTGACAAGTGAGCATAAAGTTTCGGAAAAATTTGATAAAAATTGAGAGAATTGGAAGAAAAAGGAGTGGAAACATTTATTGCAACTGGAAGAACCTTTATTTCATCAAAAGCCCTTTTGTAGAAATGCTGGGTATAAAAAAATCCAGTAATTAATTATAATGGTGGGAGAGTTACAAATCCGTTAAATAATGAAGTTATCTTTGAGAAGCCTGTTGAGGCGCAGGATGTTAATGAGCTTATTAAAAGTTTCGAGAGAAAAAGCAATACACCTAAATTTATATATGGACGACAAGTTATATATTGAAAATGAAACAGATGAAGGTAAAAAAATATTCAGAAAGTGTGGAAATTCCATATTATGTGAAAAATTTTGATGAATTCATTGGAAAAACTTCTACGAAAGCCTTATTTATTGCAGAAAATTCCATTTTGCTGGAGTTAAAAAGGAGTTGGAAGAAAAATTGCCACATATTAATTTTTGTATTTTCAAAAACCGCATTATTTAGAATGCTTGAATAAGGAAGTAAATAAAGGGCTGGCAATAAAGGAAGTGTTGAAAAATATGATATTTCTCGAGAAGAAACAATGGCGTTTGGGGATCAGTGGAATGATTTGGAAATGTTGAAGTTTGTGAAATATGGATATCTTATGGGGAATGCTACGGAAGAACTGAAACAGGAATTTTCAAAAAGATAAAAATTACTTTTATCAAATGATGAAGATGGGATTTATGAAGTGATAAAGGCACTTTTAGGTATTTTTATAAAAATAGAAATTAGGTAGAAATTATGGAAAAATAAATTTGTACATTTGAAATTGCATACGGAGTATTCACTGCTTGAAGGAGTAGGAAAAATAGATGAATATGTTGAAAAAGGTTAAAGAAATTGGAATAAAAAGCACTTGCAATTACCGATACTTCGATGTTTGGGGCAATCGAATTTTTTAAAAGTGTAAAAATGCTGGAATAAAAGCCGATTATTGGACTTGAAGTGTTTTCGGATGGGTTGGAGAAAGTGGGAGAATTTTCGCTTACCTTACTTGCTAAAAAAATCAGAATGGGTATAAAAAAATTTATCAAAATTGTCGTCAATTTCATATAGCAGGTTTACACGAAATAGGAATAAAATTAAATATGATGAATTGAAAAAAATATTCGGATGACTTGTATATTCTGTCAGGCGGGATAAATAGTGAGGTTGTAAAGGGTATTCGGATTTGGAAAAATACTCAGGTTAGAAGAGTTATTGAGAAACTTGGTAAAGATTTTTGGGGATAATTTTTTTATTGAAATTCCTGCTGTGGAAAGGCTGGAAAAAGGCTAGGAACATGCTTTTTGACATTGTGCGTAAAAATAAATTTGATAATTTTGTTATTACAAACGATGTTTATTATTCAAATAGAAAAAGATGCAGTTTTGCAGAAAAATTGTGGAATCGATAAAAGAAGGAAGCAAAATTGATACAGAAAAATCGGAAAATAGTGAAGTTTTGTATGATGATTTATATCTAAAATCTGAAAAATGAAATAGAAAAAAAGTTTTGAAAAATAAGGAATATAGTGAGTTTTATGAAACTGGAATTAATAATGTGGAAAAATTGTGGAAAACTGCAACGTTGATTTTGAGTTTCATCATTTTTAAATTTCAAAATATTCGTTGCCACAAAATGTAAGTGAAAAGGAATTTTTGCGAAATCTAGTATTTGAGGGGCTTTTCACAAATACTTGAAAAATCTGTTTCAGATTCTGAAAAATTACAGTTGGATAAAAATTTTGAAATAATAGAAAAAGAGATTGCAAAAGATGAAATTGCTGGGCAGAAATTGAAAGAAGTTAAAATTCGGGAAGAATTATTAAAGAATAATTTGGAAAAATGTTTTTGAAGCGTGCAGAGTATGAGCTGGAAATTATTGATAAAATGGGGATACAATGGATATTTTTATCATTGTCCGGGATTTTTATAAAATTCTCACGTGAAAATGGGGTTTATGTTGGACCTGGAAGGGGTTCTGCGGCTGGAAGCATTGTTTCGTATGCCTTGAATATTACCGAAATTGACCCGCTTGAGTATAATTTGATTTTTGAGCGTTTTTTGAACCCCGAGCGTATTTCGATGCCGATATTGACATAGATTTTGATCAGGAACAGCGGGAAATTGTCATAAATTATGTGGTGAATAAATACGGGGCAGAATATGTGGCACATATCATTACGTTTGGAACGCTAAAGGCAAGGCTTGCGATTCGTGATGTGGGACGTGTGTTAAATGTTTCGCTTGTAAAAGTCGATAAAATCGCTAAAATGATACCGTTTAATACAGAACTGAAAGATGCCCTGAACAATATCCCTGAACTTAGAAAGATGTATGAAGCTGACAGGGAAATAAGAAGGGTGATTGATTATTCACTAAAATTGGAGGGAAAAAGTGCGGCACGCCTCTGTTCATGCTGCTGGAGTCGTTATTTTCAAAAGATGTACTAAGTGATGAAATTCCGACTTATTCTGATGGGAAAACAAAGATTGTTTCGACGCAGTATCAGATGAAGGAACTGGAAGAGCTAGGGAATTTTAAAAATGGATTTTCTTGGCTTGAAAAATCTTACAATTTTGCGAAAAACTGTGGAAAATATTGAGAAAAGAAGAAAAATAAAAATAGATTTAAATGATATTTCGCTAAATGATGAAAAAAACTTATGAACTACTTACAAATGCTGATACAATGGGAGTTTTTCCAATGTGAGTCAGCTGGAATCAGAAGCCTTATGAAAAAATGAAAATTGAAAAATTTGAGGACATAATCGCATTGCTTGCACTGTACCGTCCAGGACCTTTGCGAAGTGGAATGGTAGATGATTTTATTAATGTGAAAAAAATAACAAAAACTGAAATAAAATACATTGATAATTCGTTAAAAATACATACTTGAGGAAACTTACGGAATAATTTTTGTATCAGGAGCAGGTTATGAAAATTGTGAGTGAAATGGCAAATTATTCGCTTGGAGAAAGCTGATGAGCTACGGCGTGCGATTGGAAAGAAAAATCCTGAACTAATGAAGAAAAATCGTGAAAAATTTGTAACGAATGCTCAAAAACGGAGTTTTATCGAAAAAGCAAACGAAATTTATGATTTAGTGGAAAAATTTGGTGGATATGGATTTAACAAGTCACATTCAGGCTTATGCCTTGATTGTTTACTGGACAGCGTATTTTAAGGCAAATTATCCATTGGAATTTTTGTCTGCAATAATGACAACCGAAGTGCATAATCTAGATAGATTTGTTGTTTTTGTGAATGAAGCGAAGGAAAAAGGGGATTAATATATTTTTACCAGATGTGAATTTGTCTGACTATGATTTTGAAATTGAAGAAAATCAGGTGGATAACGAAAAATTTTGGAAAGGTTGGAATAAGATTTGGACTTTTTGCGATAAAAGGCGTGGGGTAGCTTTAATTAATGAAATAAAAAGAACGAAAAATGGAAAGTTTGTTTCCTACAAAGATTTTGGATATCGGATGAAACAAAACGGAATTACAAAAAAACAGCTGGAATCGCTAATTTTATCGGGAGCATTGGATGGACTTGATGGAAACAGGTTTGAAAAATACAAGTCCATTGACAAAGTTCTGAATACAGCCGGAAAAATACGAATCTGAAGAAGATTTTCAATTAATTTTATTCGGAGGGAAAAAGGAAATATCAGTTGACTTCCGGATGGAAAAAGTGAGGAATTTCCTCAAAAAGTCTTACTTCAAAAATGAAAAGGAATATTTGGGAATCTACATTTCAAGCCATCCTTTAAATGAGAAAAATCTGATAAATATAATTTCCCATAATAAAAATATCAGAAATTTCTCAAAAAGAGCTAAAAAGTACGAATTATCGGAATAGTGAAAAATGTAAAAATTTGCAACACGAGGCTGGAAAAAGAGCCAATGGTAAAAATTTGAAATGGAAGATTTTCAAAAAAAGCATTGAAGTAATCTGTTTTCCAAGAGAATACATAACTTTTGGCTATAAAATCACGGAAGGGCAGATTATGGTGCTGGAAGGAATTGTAAATTCCGAGCAAAAATAAAAATACAGTAATTTTAAACAATATTTGCAACATTGAAAACTGGAAGAAAACAAGAATCTAAAATTATACATTTTTAATTGATGAAGAAGTGAAAGAAAAGAATCAGAATTGAAGCAGATTATTTTAAAAAAATAAAGGCGACAATCAAGTATTTTTAAAGCGTTTAAAACGAATGAGAAAAAAAGAAGTTGTAAAATTGTCTGAAAAAAATATAATGTGAATCTATCGCTCAAGTTTATTAGGAAAGTTGCAGAAATTGGTGGGGGCTGATAGGATAAAGTTGAAATAAAAACTTTTGGAAAGATAGAATAGGAAAAACATATACCTCTTAACAAATTAATTGTAAGGGGTATTTTTTTCTTATTTATACTAAAAACCATTAAAAATTATATTTTATTCATTACCAATGAATATTGAACTTCTTGCTAATACTATTTTTCTTTTTAATAGCGAAAATCAAGAAATTTATGAAAATTAAAATTATTTTTACAAGATTATGTCGATATATTTTGCTTATTAACTATAAAAATATTTTTAATTAAATTTTATCATTAATTATCTGTTTAAGAAACTTTTATAATTTTATTTATATTTTTAAGCCTAAATTATTATTGATTTTTATATTATTTTTACAATTTATTTTAAAAATAAAGAACTTTTTCAATTTTTTGTTACAAAGTATTTCTAAGTACTATAAAATAAGGGATAAAGTCTATTTCAACTAAACATGGGTCTTTCAATAAAAATTTCAAAAATTTAATATTGAAATAGTTAAAAATCATAGGTTATATATTAAGTAGAACCTTAATTAAGGAGAGCGTATGCTAAATAATAGAGAAATAAAAATGTTAGATATTTTTCTTCCGGAGAAGAAGTTTCAATTAAAAACTAAAAGAAAAATTTGATATTTCTGAAAGGATGGTAAGATACGATATTGAAAAATTAATTTTGTTTTTATCAATATTTAATATCAAGCCCATATACAGAAATAAATCAGGGATTTTTAAGTTAGACAGTGATAATAAAATAAACAAAATAAAGGATATAGTAAAAGAAGCAGAGCCTGGACTATTGAAAAAGAAGGAATTTAATAAAAATTTTTACTAATAACAACTGTAAAAAGCTTAATATATCCAATTTAATGGAAAAGTTTGATACATCAAGAATTACGATTAATAGTGATTTAAATAGTATAAAAAGAATTTGAGAAAAAAAGGGATTAAATTAAGCACAAAAAGGGATAATGCTTGAAGGAAAATATCAAATTTAATAAAATATAGAGTTGAAAAAATATCAGAATGCCTGAATTATTTGAAAAATATTAAAAACAAGACTATTTATGGAATGAAAATAGAAGAAATATTTAAAGAAAATTTAGGTATAAAGAAGTAAGGACTTTAAGTGATTTTTGAAAAAAAGTCTTATCCAGTTAAATTTTTTCAGCTACTGATGAAAAATTATAAAACAATGCTTTCTTATATTATTTTATTACAATCAGAGAACTTTCATGAAGAAATTAGCAATTTTATATGTGTTGACGGAGGAATAATAAAAAGAATGGGATGAATACGACACAATAGAAGTAAAAAGTTTTGGATTAAACGAAATTTTTAAAGAACAGGATATGTTTATTATAACAGATTTAGTAAAAATAAGTTCTTGTAATAAAGATTCACAATTCTATGAAAATTGGATTGATATAGATATTTTTGGTAAAAATTTAATTGAAAATATAAATAACAGGCTGAATGTAGATATATCAAAGGATAGGGTTATTGTTTGAATATTTGAGACAGCATCTAAATCCTTTTTCTATAGAGTAAAAATGAATACACATTAAACGATAAATTTATACAGGATTTAGAATTTACAAAAATAATTTATTTTATTTAATAAAGGAATCTTTAAATATTTTGACAAATATACTAAAAAGATATACCTGATAAGGAAATATTTCTGCTGACACTTCATTTTAAAAGCTTCAATAGAAAGAGTTGCAAAATAATAACATGAAAGTAAAAAGAATAATAATTATCAGTACCTTAGGATATGTAATATCTCAAATACTGGTGAACAATATATCTTCCCTGTTTAATGTTGAAATAGTTGCAGTGACTCCTTATTTTTAAACTAAAGGAAACTTTGCTAATAATAAAAATATAGATTATATAATAACAACAATGGATATTGAAGATAAAAATTCATACGATATTCCAATATTAAAGGTAAACCCAATATTTACAATAGAAGATAGAAAAAGATGTTGGATGTCGGTTTTGTATCAAATAATAAAAAGTTTTAATATCAGAATTAATTGAAATTATAGAAGAGGAGGCAAAAATACGTAATAAAGAAAAAAATTGATAAAAACTTGAAAATAAAATGAAAGGAAGGATTATAAAATGATATTGTAGAAAAGGAAGAAGAAAAGGATATAATTACAGATGAGAGTATTATTTTTTAGCTACGATGCTAAAAATATTGAAGAGAGCGATGAAAAGTATGCATGCAATCTTCTCGAAAAAAGGATATATATCAAGTTCATACACTAAAAGTATTTTGGATATATTGAGAAATCATACATCCCTACATGATAATACATAATGGAATAATCTTACCGCATTCAAAAATAAAAAAACAATGTGTTTAAGACTTCAGAATTTTACTTGAATTAAAAATGATTTTTCAACTTAATGGCAATACTATAAAATATATCTTTACCTTTGCTATAAAGGATAAAGAAAAAGAATTGAACAGAGTAAGTAAAATTATAAACAAAATTTTTTTAAAAGATGAACTGGTTGAAATAATGAAAAACAAAAAAATAAAAAGAAAAATAGTAAAATATTTTTTCAAAAATACAAATGCGTAGAAAGGAATGAGGCATGAAAGATTATTTTAAAGAAGAAAATATTTTTTTGGATTTTTGAGGCAAATGACAGGAATGACTTTCTTTCTAAAATAGGTAATATTTTATTTGATATGTAAATAAAGGATTTTCCGATTCAATTATTGAAAGAGAAAAATTATCCTACAGGTGCTGATTTTTGGCGAATATGGGATTGCAATACCTCATACGAATCCTGAATTTGTTGATAAAGAGGGCATTATAGTTGTTAAACTTCAAAAACCCATCATTTTTAGAGACATGGGATTAAATGAAAATGATTTAGAAGTATCAGTAATATTTGTACTGTTGATAGAAAAGGGAGAAGAGCAGGTAAATTTATTGACAAAATTAATGTCTTTACTGGAACAGAAGGAAGTTTATGACAGTATAAAAAAATACATCAGACAAGAAAGAAATACTGCAGATATTAAGTGAAAATTTTTAGGCAGGGTGATTAAAAATGATAAGTAAAATTTTTAAGTTAAAAATAGAACGGGTTACACGCAAGACCTGTTTCTCAAATAATAAAAGACAATATCAAAAATATAAATCAAAAACTGTATTTAGAGTAGGTGATAACAAAGTGGAGAATAAAAGCGTCCTTGGTTTTTAAAAGCTGGGAGCTAAATTTGGAACAAAGGTTGAAATAGAAATAGATGGAGAAGATGAAACTGAATTATTAAAGGAACTGGAAAGTTTATTTTACTCAAATTTTTGGAGAATAAAAAAATATTAAAATTAGGAGGAATTTATATGAAAAGAATAGTTGTAGCATGTGGATCAGGAGTAGCAACATCACAGACAGTTGCTTCAAAAATTAACAGTATGCTGGAAGATGAAGGGATAAGAGCGACAGTGAGGCAGTAGACATAAAATCGCTTGAAAGCATAATAGATCAAGTTGATGTTTATGTAACAATAGTTCCAGGTTCTCAAACTTATGACAAGCCAATGATAAATGGGATTAAAATTTTTAACAGGAATGGGAATGTGGAAGAATTTGAAAAATTAAAAGAATTGCTAAAATAATATTGGTAATAAACTTTAGGAGGTACCCGAAATGTTTGGAAATATTTTTAAACTATATTTTTAGGATTAGGAGTCATAATCTTTTTACCTATAATAATGATAATAATAGGATTAATAATAAAAATGAAATTCAAAAAGAGCAATAATTTCAGGACTTACATTGGGAGTTGCTTTTACAGGAATGAACGTAGTGCTAGGCTTTATGTTTGACACTATAAGTCCTGTAGCTTCGGCTTTTGTTGAAAAAAACTGGTATTCAGTTAAAATATAATTGATGTGGGGTGGTCACCTATGTCTGCAATTGCATGGGGCTTGGCCTTATGCCTTGTTATGTTTCCTTTACAGATAGGAATTAATCTTTTAATGCTTATATTTAAACAAACAAACATATTAAATGTAGATTTGTGGAATGTGTGGGGAAAAATTTTTTACAGCAACAATGGTAACGGCAATTACGGGAAATATTGCATTAGGGTTTTTGTTGCATGACAATTCAGGTTATAGTTGAGTTAAAAATAGGAGAAGCTACTCAAAAAGAACTCAGGAAATAACAGGAATACCAGGAGTTACTTGTACTCATTATATGACGTCAGCAATGTGCGATAATGGAACCTGTAAACAAACTGTTGGATTATATCCCTTTATTTAAGAAAGAAAAACGCAAATGCAGATAAATTAAAGGATAAAATAGGAATTTTTGGAGATAACAGCGTTATGGGATTCATTATAGGTGGACTTATAGCAATTCTTGCAGGGTTATTCTGTAAAAGATACATTAAATGTGGCTATAAAGGTAGGAACAGCTCGGTATTGTTTCCTATGGTAGCTAAATTGTTTATGCAGGCTTTTAGCTCCAATTGCGGATGCAGCATCAGAATTTATGAAAAAAATAAATTTAAAAGACAGGAAATTTATATTGGACTAGACTGGCCGTTTATGGCGGGACAATCTGAATTATGGGTAGTTGCTATATTGTTAGTTCTATAGAATTGCTTTTTAGCTGTTGTGTTTTTCAAAAATGGGAATAAGTAATGTGTTACCATTGGCAGGAATTGTAAATATAGTGGTTGTAGTACCGGCAATGATTGTTTCTAAAAAGAATTTATTAAAAATGCTGATTTTTAAGTATTTTGTACACTCCGATTTATTTGGTGATTTCTAGCAGTTTTGCACCGTTTGCCACTCAGCTTGCAAAAAAGCGACAAAAGCGATAGAAATACCGGCAGGACAAATGATAACGTATTTTGGCGTAGAAGCTCCATTCTTCAGATGGGCAATAGCAAAATGGGCTAGCAGGTAAAATACCAGGAATTATAGCATTAGTACTATTTTTTGATTATTCTACATATTTATAAAAATATGAAAAACAAGTTCAGTAATAAAATTTTTAATAGAAGGTGATGCAAATGTTAGAAAATTTGAAAAAGGGAAGTTATAAAAGCGGCGCAGGATGGACAAAGACTAGACTTATGTAAACATAAATCAGGAAATTTTAGTATAAGGGATAAAGAAACAGGATATGTAGTGGTCACTCCATCAGGTGTAAACAGGGAAGAATTAACAGAAGATGATATATGTGTACTAACAGTAGACGGTGAATTAATAGAAGTAAAAAATAACAGAAAACCATCAAGTGAAACAATGATGCATTTGGAAGTTTATAAAACAAGGGAAGATATAATGGCAATTGTTCATACTCATTCAAAAATGGCAACTTCCTTTGCAGTATTAAATAAACCCATACCAGCGATTATATATGAGGTTGCAACATTTGGGCTAAAGGATGCTGTTGTGCCAGTAGCTCCGTATGCAAGACCTGGAACTGTGGAACTGGCTAAAAGTGTAATTGAGCCTGTAAAAAGAGCAGATATATTTTTGCTTGAAAAACATGGGGTTGTAGCCTGTGGTACAGATATGTATGAAGCCTTTTTGAGAGCACAGTACGTAGAAGAACTGGCAGAAGTTTACTACTACACTTTATTAATAAATAAAGGCAATGAACCAGACAGTTTTTCTCCGAAGAGCTGGAAAGCTGGAAATATCCAGAAAAATTTGAAAAACTAGGAAGGTGATTGTCTATGAAGAAAATAATAAATGAGCCTGAAAATTTTGTAAAAGAAATGATAGAAGGAATAGCAGTACACTACAGTGATAAAAATACAGTTGCTGAATGACGATATTAGGGTACTGGTAAGAAAGGATAATCCTAAAAAGAAATAAAGTGGGAATTGTTACGGCAGGAGGAAGTGGACATCTTCCAACATTTTTAGGGTATGTAGGGGAAGGAATGCTTGATGGATGTGCAATAGGAAATGTATTTGCTTCACCTTCGTCACAGAAAAATGTTTGATATGATAAAAAGCATGTGATTTTGGTAAAGGAGTTTTATGTCTTTACGGAAATTATGGCGGAGACAAGATGAATTTTAATATGGCATGCGAATTAGCTGATTTTTGAAGATATAAAAACTGCTAGCGTATTAGTTAAAGATGATGTTGCTTCGGCACCGTATGAAAAAAAAGATACAAGACGAGGCGTAGCGGGAATGCTGTATGCTTATAAAATTGCGAGACAGTGCAGATGAAGGGATAGAATTGGAAGAAGTTAGCGAAATTACTCAAAAGGCTTTGGAAAATATAAAAACAATGGGAGTGGCTCTGTCTCCATGCATTGTTCCTGAAGTTGGAAAACCTACTTTTAGCATAGAAGACAATAAAATAGAAATAGGTATGGGAATACACGGAGAGCAAGGTATCGAAGTAAGGGAAAATGCTAAAGGCAGATGAAATAGCAGATTTAATATTTTCAAAGATAAATGAAGAATTGGAACTGAAATCAGAAGATGAAGTTTCTGTAACTGTAAATGGATTGGGTGCAACTCCTTTAGAAGAACTTTACATTGTGTATAACAGAATTTATAAAATTTTAAAAAGAAAAATGTAAAAATAATAAAACCGCATATAGGAGAATTTGCTACTTCTATGGAAATGGCGGATTATCAATAACAATTTTTTAAATTGAACGGGGAAACTAAAAGATTATTATTGAAAGAAGCAATTACCGTTTTATACTAATGTGAATAAGTAATTTCAGGAAGGACAGGCAGTTATGGATATAAATGATGTAAAAATTAATTACAGAAAAATATACTCAAGCTAGTAAAGGAAAAATAGAGATTATTTGCTTTGATTTGGACAGCCAATTTGGAGATGGAGACCTGGGAATATCAATGGTTCAAGGATTTTTCCGGAATAAGGGATTATTTAGAAACTTCGAAGAAAAAGATTTAGGAAATTATTTTTTAAGATGGGAATGACCTTTAATGAGTCAGCTCCTTCGTCATTGGGAACGATTATTTCATTTTGGCTATTAGGAATAGGTGGAAGCTTGAAAGGAAAAGAAAATGCGGATAAAAATGATATGAAAACAGCATTGGAAAAATGGAATTAGCAAGTTAAAGGAAAGAGCAAATTCAAAGGAAAACGAGAAAACAATCCTAGGTTCGCTGTCTCCTCTTTCGCAAAAAAAGCTTTTTGAGAGAAATACAGATGAGAAAAAACAGTATTAGAAATTTTAAAAAGAAGCAAGTGACGACGCAACAAAAAGGAAGTGAGGCAACAAAAAATATGATGGCAGTTCATGGAAGAGCTGACATACCATGGAGAAAAACAATAGGGCATGTAGATGGAGGCTCTTATGTCGAGCAAGCTGATATTTGAGGGATTTACAATTACTATAAAGAGAAGGCTGAAAAGCTGTATTAGGTAAAAAGGCAAGATGGCATAAAAATTAATATTTATAAAGACTTCATTAAATTTTTTTCATTTTTAGTATACTGGCCTTCTTAGGTAAAAATCTATCTTAGAAGGTCAGTACTGCTTCTATTGTGTTTTTACAGTAATCAGATTATAAAATAGGAATACTGTAAAATTAAGTGCAAAACAAAAACAAAGATAATATAAAATATTTTTTTAAAGAGCAGAGATTTTTGCTCTTTAATTTTTCAAAATCATTTTTTTCCTGCTTAACTTTTTTTCTCAATATAATGGCAATGTACTAAAATTTTTTAATTGGTCTTGGGAGGTAGAAATAATTTATTAAAAAGTAGAAAAATACTAGGAATAGGTGTATAATAGGAGAAAACAAAAAAATTAATATTGAAAGGGATGAAATTAATGAAGGAAAAAAACAGGGTTAGTATTGGAAGGTGGAGGACTTCGGGGGATATTTACGGCGGGAGTGCTGGATTTCTTTTTGGAAAAAAATATTGAATTTGATAGTTGCATAGGCGTATCTGCTGGGGCTTGTCATGCCTGCAGTTATTTAGCAAAACAGCATAAAAGAGCATTTAATGTATCGGTAGATTATTTGGATGATAAAAAGATATTGCAGTTTGTATAGCTTGATTACTACTGGAGACTTTGTTTGGAGTAGACTTTGTTTATGATGAGATTCCGAATAAATTGAATCCAATTGACAATGAGGCGTTTATGAAAAATAAGACAAAATTTCAGGTAGTAATTACAAATTGTGAGACTGGAGAAGCGGAATATCCGGAAGTAAAAGATTTCGACAAGGATACTGTTTATGTAAGAGCTTCAAGCTCTTTGCCGTTGCTTGCCGAATGGTTAATATTAATGGAAATGTTTATCCGGATGGTGGAGTTTCTGATTCAATACCGATTAAAAAGTCTATGGAAAATGGAAATACAAAAAAATGTAGTTGTCTTGACACGTGATAAAAATTATAGAAAAACAAAGTGCATTGGGTAAAATTACTGGGATAAGATATAAAAAAAGTTTCCTAAATTTGTAGAACTTATGAATACAAGATATAGCCGATATAATGAAGTGCTTTGACTATATTGATGAGCTGGAGGCAAAAGTAGAGATTTTTGTGATTCGTCCGTAAGTGGAACTGACACTTGGGAGAATTGAGAAAAATAAGAAGAAACTTTTGAAGTGTATAGTATGGCTATGAAACAGCAAAAAAATTATGAAAATTTGAAAAAAATATTTGGAAGGGTAATAATTTTTTTGATTATCTGAACTTGAGCATTTATAAATAAGAATTGAATTTGTAGAAAGGAAAATATTTGAGAAAGTTGGTTTTAAATAATGCTTTAGAAGTTAAAAATAAATAAAATGGAAGAGGATAAAAAGTGAAAAATGAAAAATATGGTATGAGCTGGATGCTTTTGCAAAAACATATTCTTCAATAATTAGTGAAGGAAGAACAACCTGTTTTTCGGCTTTCAGCATTGTTTTCTGAAAAAAATTGACTTGGAAATATTGCAAAAAGTTGCAATTTCCCTTGAGAAGAAATATCCGTTTTATAATTCGGAACTGAAAAAGGGAATTTTTTGGAATTACTTTGACAGAGAAAAAAAGGCTCATTTTATGATTGAAGAGGAAAAACTTATCCTTGTACGGATATACAGAAGGATAATCCACTGAGAATCATTTATTTTTAATAATAAATTGTCGATAGAAATAGCACATTTTTTGACCGATGGAAAAGGTGCAGCGTTATTTTTCAGGATTTGATTGAAGAATATTTGGAGAAAAAGTATTTTTTTGGAAAAATATTGAAAAAGATAAAAAGGATAATTTAATTGATAAGACTGAAAAAAAGAAGGAAGTAGAAATTGAGAAAATAAATAAAATAATTAATTTTGGGAAAAAGATAAATAAAAATGAAAAAGATTTTGAAAATAAAAAAATTTGAAAAAACTTTTTGAAAAAAACAAGAGAACTGCTGGGAAATGACAGTGGATTGAAAAAAATTCTCAAAAAAATGAGTATGTAGATCTTTATGAAAAAGTATATGAGGAAAGTGAGCAAGGAAACTACTATAAAGTCAGCATTTCACTTGCCAATGAAAATACTGGAAAAAGGGGCAGTACCATATTACAACTGGAGAAATTGATGTGGAAAGCTTGAAGGAGGAGAGTAAAAAAATACGGAACTACTATTGGGAAATATCTTCTTTCAGTATATTTCAAAATTTTTGCTGGATAGATATTCTCAAGCAAAAAAATCCGATTGTTATTGGAGTACCAGTTGATCTGCGAAAAATTTTTTTGAAGAAACTACATACAGAAATTTTTATAAACATAACTCCTAGCGTGGACGCAAGTCTTGGTGCATATTCTCTCTGAAATCATAACTTATCCGGATAACTATTTTTGCCTTTAAAAATTACAAAAAGAATTTTACAAAAGTATATACAAGGCAATGAATCCCAATGCAAAATATAATAATAAAGTCTGTTCCATATTTGATAAAACGTATGTTTTTTTCCCATTTTATATTTGATTATTACGGAGAACGGGGCTATACAACAGGATTTTTCAAATTTAGGAATTCTTAGAGTTGATAAAAATATGAAAAATATCTAAAGGATTCCGATTTTTACCGCCACCAAGCAAAAGGTGCAAAAATCAAGATGGGAGTTATAAGTGACTGTAACAAGGTTTATGTAAATTTTGGAAATTTGACTGCAAATTATGATATTGAGAGAGATTTTTGTTTATTTAAGAAAGAGAGAATAAAATCCAAGATTATTACAAATTATTTTTAAATGTTTAATTGAATTTTTAGAGTTAATATGGATGAAAAATTACATTTTGATAGCACGACTTTTTGAGTTCAGTTTTAAAGTAGAAATTATTATAGAAAAAAAGAGGATAAGTATGTATTGTATAAAATGTGGAGTGGAACTGGAAGATGGAGCGCAAAAGATGTCCACTGTGTGAAAACGCCTGTTCCTGAATTAGAGGGTCTGGAAGATAAAGGAATTTGTGAAGGAATATACGACAATTAATATAAATTTGTATGAAATGAAAATGAAGAAAGTTAAAAAGGCTGTATTTTTATCATTTTTTTACAATATCAATAATTTCGATTCGGAAGTTCTTTTTCAAAATTTGATAATGTATGGAAAATTGGAATGGGGTTATTATGCAATTCCATCTATTTTTAATATTTGATTTAGGATTGTTTGTTTTTAGATTCATATAGAATGAGAACAAATCTATTTTTATTGCTAAGTGGCTTTATGCCTATTTTTCTTTTTGCTTGATTTTGGAGATGAAAAATTGACTTGGAGCCTTAGACTTGGGATTCCCATTGTTCTTGCCCTTTATCTTATCAGTCTTATTTTTTTCGTATGTATGGGATAAGCATAAGAGCGACAAATTAAAGATACTAAATTTTTCATTTTTTTGTTGGAATATTTCTTTTTGATTTTGGAACTGATTATAAGTAAAAAGATGACTTGGAGCATATTTTCATCTATTCCGTTATTTATTTTAAGCATAATGCTAAGATATGCCTATAAATCTTACAAGGAAGAGTTTAAAACGCAGATTACATAGGTAATAAAAAAGAGGCTAGATATTTTCTAGCTCCCAATTTTTTAGTATAAATTCAGTTTGTATGTTAAGTAGTATAATGGTTTATTTTGATTCTGCACAGCAAAGTCGTATTCATTGAATACTTTTTACTTGAGGAATATTTTTGAAGCTGTGTGGACAGGGCTGAATTTTTTTCTGTAACCATGTTTGTAAAGGATTTTTAATTTTTGTGAGAAATCCTCTTCGGATAAATACTTTCCACAGCGTAATCTTTACGCAGTCCCAAATCTTTTTGCCATTATTTTTATAACTTCGTCAAGACTTGCAATTCCATCAACTAAATTTATATTTTTAGCTTCATCTCCAAGCCATATTTTACCTTGTGCATAATTTTCAAGAGTATTCTCATCAATTTTACGGTTTTTAGAAACACGAGACTTGAATTCCTTGTATGTTTCTTCCATTGATTGAGTAATTTTTAGCACAGGGATTCTTCAGATAATGGGGCAAAAGCTGTCAGAAATATCAGAATATCTGCCTTTTGAGACTGAATTTGAATGAACTCCGTATTTATCCTGTGCATTGTAAAGTTTTGGAAGCATTGAGACTACTCCGATTGAGCCTGTAATTGTGGCATTGTTTGCAAAAACTTTATTTCCTGCCATTGAGATGTAGTAACCTCCAGAGGCTGCTGTATCAGACATTGAAACGTAAATTGGAATATTCAGTTTTTGTAAGTTCCTGATAAATTATTTCAGAAGCGAGCGCTGAACCTCGCCTGAATTTACCCGAAGGACAATTCCCTTTAAATTTTTTTAGTCTGCATTGCTTTTTCAACTTTTTGCAGAATGTTGTCAGGTGTAATGACACCTTCGGTAACTCCGTTTGGATCGTATAGGATTGAACCTTCGGCATAAATTACAGCGATAGTTCCATTTCTAGGATTACCAATGTTCTGATCTTTTACTCGTTTTTCATAATAATCAGTAATATCTGCAACGTTATCTTCACGAATGTTTAGACGTTTTGTAAAAATCGGAAAAATGTTCCAATTTATCAACTAAATTCTTATCACGTCGTAGCAAATGGTGTCAAGCTTGTGTCATTTCCATTTACAATATCGCTATTCAATGTATTTTTATCAATTTTACGATTTTTGAAATATCAGTAATAAACTTATTGTATCTGTTTTTCCAGTATTCTTGTAAGTTCTGAACGTAATTCAGGAGTCATTTCATTTCCAGTATAATTTTCACCATAAGACTTGTAGTTTCCGATACGGACAACCTCCATGCTTATTCCTAATTTGTCAAACAGCCCTTTATAGTAAATATCCGAATAATGGTAGCCAGTTAAATCCAGGCTTGCCGACGTGGATGGAACCATTACAACTTCATTTGCAATAGTGACCAGTTTATAATTGGCATTTGTAATATAGGCTCCAAAAGCGTAAACTTTTTGTTATTTGCCTTCAGTTCCTCAAATTTCTTTTGAAAGCTCCTCAATTTTTGAAGATGGTAAATCTATTGTGTCAAGTGCAATAATAACACCTTTTACTTGGCTGTTGTTCTTTATGTCGTCTAAGCTCTGCAGAATATCCATATAGGACAGGTTTTTCTTCAGAGAGGAAGTTTCCCTTGATTTTATCTTCATTGACATTTGTAACATTAAAAAAGTATGTATTCGTAGCTTTTTCTTTCATTCTTATTTTTAGAATCGAAAATCGCAATAGTGGAAATCCCAATAATAAAAAAATTAGAAGTATAAACAGAGCTGTTTTCAGAAAAACGAATATGTTTCCTTTAACGTGAACATTAAAGCCCTTTTTAAAAAGTTCGAATTTCATTTTTATTTTTCCTCCCAATCTAGCATTAAATTTAAACCGAGTTTCTTAAAACCATACCTGAACTTCATCAGCAGTAAACTGCTGAAAAATCAGTACTCTTAACTGTGAGCAGGAAAAGTCATAAATTTTTGAGTCCGGTTTTAAATAATCCAAAATTATATCACTTTAATTAATAAATAGCAATAAATAAGTTTTTTTATAACTTCCTATTTCTAAACTCGTACTAACCCCAAATTATTGACAAAAGGAAAAAGTAATTTATAATTAAATTATAATTTACAGAATATTTAAAGAAGCCAAATGAAGGAGATTATTTAAAATGAAAAACTTGCTATATTAGGAATTATTGCTTTAGCATACATGGAACAAGCTGGATATTAATAATCAAAAAGTTTCATTAAAGAGAGCGTTGCTTCCTTGTATATTTTTTTAAAAATCCAAATTGTTTCACATTCTAAGTTTTTTTATAAAATATAAAATAAAACTTCCCACTTGCGAAATACCTAAATTTATGCGATAATTTAACATATTAAGAAGAGTTTTAATTTAATTTGTCAGGAGGTATCAGAATGAACGATAGAATTGTTATTACGGTTATTGGAACGGATAAAACGGGAATTGTTGCGAATGTATCAACAAAATTAAGTGAACTTAGCTTAAATATTATTGACATCACAAAAAGGTGTTTTGAAAAACGATATTTTTGCCATGATTATGCTTGTAGAAGCAGAAAAAAATACAGATATAAAAAGGTTTGCAGGAGAAATTTAAAGATGTTGAGGAAAAATTGGGGAGTAAGAGTTTACTTGCAAAGATGAAAATATTTTTAAGGCAATGCATAGAATCTAATTTTTTCAAAATTTTTTAAGCAATTATTATAAGAAATTTAGGAGGAAAAATGAATTTATTACCTGATGAGATACTAGAAACGATAGATATGGTAGAAATGCAACACCTTGATGTGAGAACTGTCACAATGGGGATAAGCCTGCTTGACTGCATTGATGCAGATGCCGAAAAAAACAGCAGAAAATATTTATAACAAAAATTACGGAAAATGGAAAAGATTTGGTAAAGAATTGCCGATGAAGTAGCAAGCAAATACAATATGCCAATTATTAACAAAAGAGTTTCAGTTACTCCAATTTCAATAATTGGAAATGCAACTAATGCCGAAGATTACACAATTTTTGCAAAAGCGCTGGATAAAGTCACAAAAACAATCGGAATTGACTTTATTGGAGGATTTTCGCACTTGTGGACAAAGGTTTTTACAAAAGGAGACATTAAGCTGATAAACAGTATTCCAAAGGCGCTTTTCTGAAACAGACAGAGTTTGCTCCTCTGTAAATGTAGGCTCTACAAAGTCAGGAATCAACTTGGATGCTGTAAAAATGATGGGAAAAACTGTAAAGGAACTGGCTGAATTTTTCCAAAAGATGCAGACGGACTGGCGCTGACAAAATTTGTCGTATGTTACAAATGCTGTTCCTGATAATCCATTTATGGCGGGTGCATTTCATGGCGTAGAAAATCCAGATGTTGTGCTAAACGTTGGAATTAGTGGGCCAGGAGTTGTAAGACACACACTTGCCAATATTTCAAAAACAGCAAAAATTGATGAAATAACGGAAGCAATAAAAAGTAAGTTTTAAAATCACAAGAATGGGAGAATTAATCGGAAAGGAAGTTGCTGAAAGACTTGGCGTTGAATTTGGAATAATTGACTTGTCACTTGCACCAACTCCAGCAGTGGGCGATAGTGTTGGAAATGTACTGGAGGAATTTGGGCTGGAAGCGGTCGGAGCTTATGGAACAACGCTTGCACTTGCAATATTGAATGACGCTGTAAAAAAAGGCGGAGCAATGGCTGCGACTCGTGTCGGTGGCTTAACAGGGGCATTTATCCCAGTAAGTGAAGATCAGGGAATGATAGAAGCTACAAGCAAAGGATATTTGACACTTGAAAAATTGGAGGCAATGACTTGTGTATGTTCTGTCGGACTTGATATGATAGCTATTCAGGTGATACTTCTGAAGCTGTAATTTCGGAATAATAGCAGATGAAATGGCAATCGGAATGGTAAACAGCAAAAACTACTGCAGTCCGAATAATCCCAGTTCCTGGAAAGAAAGTGGAGATAGAGTAGTGTTTGGAGGACTTCTCGAGAAGCAGATATTATAAATATAAATAATTTAGATTGTTCTGTGTTAATTAATCGTGGTGGAAAAAGTAGCTCGCCTAATTCAGGCGTTGAAAAATTAATTTACTAAAAATTTAATTATAAATACTGTTAATCATTATAAAATATACGAGGAATAAATTTTATAAAAATGAAAGGATAATCTTTATTATGAAAAACAAAATTTTTACTAGTATTAATTTTTAGGTTTAATTATAAGTTGTGGGAAAAAGACAGCAATAAAGAAAAATCTTCAAAAATCAGTTATAAGTTCCAAAGGAAAAAGATCTAAAAAGAAATTCAAGAAAAACAGTTATATATAAAAATACAAGCAATATGTAACTTTATCCAATAAAATCCATGATGTCAATAAACAGATAACTCTTATTTTCAAGATGCAGAGAAAAATGAAAAATTAAGTAGAAATGAGATTCCTGGGAGTGGTTTTAGCCTCTTTACTCCTGATATTTTTACCAAATTTAAAAATACAATTGCTAAAAACTCCTAAAATTGAAGGACTTGATGAAAAAGCACAAAGATTATTAACTGCTTTAGAAAATGAAGCCTTTAACAGATCAAATACAGTATTATTATTTTAATGATAAAAATATCTTGATGATAACTATAAACAGGGAAAGAAATTCATAAGCAAATATCTGCTGTTTATCCTGAATATAAAAATCTTTAGAAGATTTTTGATACAGAAATGGGAAAATATACAAAAAGCTTGTGTACAGGAATATTTACAAGAATTTGAGAAAAAGGATATTTGATTCAATATAATGCTGTTTTTAATAATGTCTTTGGGTGAAGAAATACTTACTGAATACAGCAGGCAAAAATTATATGCTGGAAATGTTACTGAAGCAGATATTAGTAAAAATTAAGCCTTTTGTATGAAAAACTTGAAAAAGCCCTTTCAGATTTTTAAAAAGTTTTCTACAGATAAAAATCAGATAGAAAAAGAAGGATTTACTTTTAAAGCAAGTGAGGATATATTTTTCAGATTTACCAATATATCAGATAATTTTAAGTGAACTGTGAGAATTTTTAATAAAGAGAGTTAATGAAAAATAGAATTAGAGATTATGATGGCAGGCTGAACTATGATCAAACTGTAGGAACTCCTGAAAATGCTAATTATATTTTTTTAAGACTTTTAATAAATACTTATGATCAGTTGATGAAGCGATGATTTATCTTAAATAAACTATTGTATTAATATATTTACTTAATTTTTAAGGAGTAATAAAATGTATCATATAAAAGATGAAGAATTTTTAAGAGGAAAAGTTCCTATGACAAAAGAGGAAATTCGTTTTTGTAAGTCTTGGAAAAATGGAGATGAAAGATGATGATATTTGTCTTGACATTGGTGGCGGAACTGGTTCTGTCAGTATGGAAATGGCGAGATTTGCACTGAAACGGAAAAGTTTTTTTGTAATTGAGAGAAATGATGAGGCAGTTGAGCTGATTCATAAAAAAACAAGGAAAAAGTTAGGATTGGAAAAATATTACTGTAATTAAAGGAATGGCTCGGATGGACTAAAAAGACTTAAATATAAAGTTTAATAAAATTTTTATTGGAGGTTCTGCTGGGAAACTGGTGGAAATTATAAAAATATTCTTATGATAACCTTGTTGACGATGGAATTTTAGTATTAAACTTTATCGTAGCTGGAAAATATTTTTACGGCTGTTGAGGAATTGAAAAAAATATGACTTTTAAAGATGTGGATATTTGTCAGTTAATTGTGAGTAAAAAAATAGAAAAGTTAAAGATTTTAATATGATGATGGCAGAAAATCCAATTTATGTGATTACTGCGAAGAAATAAGAATGCGACAGAAAATTTTTTAATTTGCTAGTTTAATTTTAAGAGAATTAAGTATAATTTTAAATTTGTAAAGCTCTGAAAAGATATATATTTATATTACTAATTAGAGAATTACACAAATTTTTTTATATTATTTAACTTTATATACTTTTGCCAAAAGACATTCCCATACCTTGACTTGAAATATCCCATCCATTTTTAGTCTTGCTTAACATTACAAAAACCTGATTTTCTCTTATATGTTTTAATTTTTGTAATTTCAGCATGAGCTGTATCTGCTGTTATTGAAAAACATCTTTTAAATACAATTGTTCCTGAATTTTTGATGAAGATTTTTGGAAATTTCGCTAATATTAAATCCATATTTTTGTTTTAAATTTAAACCCGATAGTTTTAATAATAGCATTGTAATCTCTTTCAGAAAAGATTTTTTACATTCGATTCATAAGAAACGGTCAGAACTGTATTAGAACGATATTCAATTTTTGGTAATCATAAAAGAAGCATCTTTTAAACTGCTCTTTCCATTAAAATTCTCATCACTTTAACTTCATTTGGAGAAGAAAAAGCCTAAAAACGCCGTAACCTCTTCGTCTGTAACTTGAAATAGATTTTTCCGGACTTAGCGACTTTTTCAATCTGAGCATTATTTTTGCAATTCACTTTCACTAAGGCTGACTTTATCACTGCGAAAAACAGGATAACTGAATAAGAATGAAGATATAGCAAAAAGTCAAAATAGCTATCAGTAATTTATTTTTTCATAAAAATTCTCGCTTTCTATTTTTGATTTAAAGTATAACTATGTTAATTATAGCACATTATTTTTGAAAAACAAGTTGAAAAATTATATTGGTTTTTATATGCTGGTTAATGTAATAGGGCAAATTTTAACGATAGCGGAGCAGTTAGAATTTAAATACACTGAAAAACTATGAGAAAGTTATTCAAGGCATTTTTGAAAAATTATAAAATAATTTTGAATTCATTACAAAATATAAAAGTATTTTTGTAAAAATATGATATAATTCTAAAAAGATATAAATTCAGAAAAAGGAAAGATTAAAAATGAATAAAACTAAACTGGAAAAGAATTTATGAAAAAGCAGAAAAAACTGATGGATTTAGAGTGTTTATAGACAGGCTGTGGGCAAGGGGAATGAAAAGGAAGATGCTAAAATAGATTACTGGGCTAAGGAAATTACACCTACAAAGGAGCTTTAGGGAAGATTACCATAAAGGAAGAATTGATTTTGAGACGTTTGCGAGAGGATATTTGAATGAATTGGAAAAATCCTAATTTTGATAAATTTTTACAAATAATAAAATCTGAACTGCTTTCAAAAATGTTACAATGGTTTTTGCAAGCAAGGCTCCTGAAATTAGTCATATTCCAATTTTGAAAAAAAGTATTTGGAAAATAAGTTATAATAAAGAGAGGGAAAAATATGATTACGACATTATGTTATTTAGAAAAAGATGAAAAATATCTGATGCTACATAGAACTAAAAAGAAAAATGATATAAATAAAGGAAAATGGCTAGGAATTGGTGGGAAATTGGAAGCTGGAGAAACACCTGAAGAGTGCTTAAAAGAAAGTTCAAGAGGAAACTGGCTACAAATTGAATAGTTATGAATTTCGTGGGCTTGTGATTTTTAATTACAATGATGATGGTACTATTTATGTATCTTTATATAGGTTCAGATTTTTCAGGGAATCAGCATGAATGTGATGAAGGCAACTTAAAATGGATTCCTAAAAAGAAATTTTTCAATTTAAAAATTGTGGGAAGAGCGATAAAAATATTTCTAAAATTATTATTTGAAAATTCTCCATTTTTTTATTTGACTTTAAACTATGAAAACGACGATTTATTGAGTTCAAAATTAGAATTTAAAGAAAAAAATACAGCTGTTTTGAAGTTTTTGTTCGAGAGGATTATGTGGAAAAAATTGTGAAAACTTGCAAAAATACAACCTTTTGACAGAAGGCTTTTTACGCTGATGTTTATTCCACATCTGATACGATTGGACATTGGAAAACTACGGAAGGCGAAGTCCTTTTGATGGAGAAGTGGGAAAATCAAGTGTTGCAGATGAAAAAAATAATGAAGTTCAGAGTAAAAAGAGAATTTGAGGAACTGGCATATTATCCGTAAAAGAGGCTCATCCTTATGAAACAGCGGTAATTAATGTGTTTAGGATGGAAGTGTAGAAAATTTTAAGAAGAGGTTTAAAAATATGAAAAAGAATTTTATTAAAATATTTTTATTGATATTTTTTTAATTAGTAATCTGATTTTTCAGAAAATAAAAAAATTAAATGAAAATTATGGAATAGAAGATGGAGAAGTTTATTACATAAATAGAAAAAAATTGAGGAGCTGATGTAAAGACTTTTGAAGTTTTTGAAGATGGTGAGTATGCAAAAAGATAAGAATAATGTTTATTATGAAGAAAATGTTCTTAATGAAGCAGATCCTAAAAGTTTTAAATTATTGACAAAAATTAGTTACGGATTGAGTAAAGATAAAAATAATCTTTATTTTTGGGAGGATAAGGTAAAATAATATAGATATAAAAACTCTTGAAATAATGACAGATGAATTTTCAATTTATTTAAAAGATAAAAACAGATGTATATTTTATTTTTCATATAATGGAGGACTTCCTGTCGATTTAGATAATGTGATAATGTCTCCAAAAATTTTTAAAAATGTTGACAAAACAAACTTTTCAACTAATTGGTGGAGGGTATTCAAAAGATAAAAAAATAGTGTTTATTATATTGGTAAAAATAGATGGAGTAGCTCCCCAAAAACTTTAAAGTTTTTAAAAGATTATATTTTTTACAGATGGGAAAAATGTGTATCTTTATGGAGAAAAAGAGAATATAGATTTACAGACATTAAAAATTTTTGATGATAATTCCAGTTATTTTTGACAAAAATAATATCTATTTTCAAGGAGATAAACTAGAGAATGCTGATTTTAAAAGTTTTAAAATAATAGAATCAAATTTTTCAAAAGATAAAAATAATGTTTATGAAGGAAATGAAAAAAATAGATGGAGCAGATGCTAAAACTTTTGAAGTAATTGATACTTACGCAGGATTTGCGAGAGACAAAAATTATTTGTATTATTCTAATGAAAGAATAAAAATTCTGATCCGTATACTTTTGAAAAGAGTAAATGAACATTTAGTAAGAGATAAAAATCAATTTTATTCTAATGACGGAACAGTTTTAAATGTGGATGGAAAAACTTTTCAAATAGTAAAAGATTATGAAAAAGATTATTTTATGTATGCAAAAGATAAAAACAAAGCATATTACATAAATTTTATGGATGGAAAAAGATGAAATGGTAAAAAGAGCTGAAAGGATTAAATCTAAAAAAATTTTAAAGTGCTAAATCCTTATTATATAAAAGACGATAAAAAGTTTATTTTAGTAAAAGAATATGTGGATATACAAGAAGTTCAAAATGTAGATGTAAAAATCATTTGAAGCATTATATTTTGAAAATATAGAAAATAAAGATGATTTTGGAAAAGATAAAAATAAAGTTTATTTGTTTGGTCTTGAATTAAAAGGTGTAAAAACCTGAAAAATTTCAAGTTGTGAAAAGAGCCAATAACGGAAAAATTATATATGTTCGAGATGAAAATAATTTGTTTGTAATTTTTATGATTATTTTTCAGGATTTAATTTTTGTAAAGCCTAAAAATTGAAAATGTAGATTTTAAAACACTCAAGTGGAAATCGGCAAAGAGAACTGGAAGATAAAAATGGAAAATATATTGTGAATGGCGACATAATTGATGAAGATAAAATAGAAAGTTAAATTTATAAAGAAATAGAAAAAAGGAGATAAAATGAGAACAGCAGTATATTGTGTAAGTAAAAACGGATATGAAAACCTGTCTAAAAATACGAAATAATGTTTATAAAAATTTGCATATTTATGTGTCACAAAAGAGTGGCAAAATATGCTCAATCTTGAAAAGTGAAAATGTGGAAAATTTATTTGTGATAAATGAGCGAGTGCCAATTTTACTGGAAAAAGACATTTAATAAATATGATTTACATATATTTGTCATGCACGACTGGGGCAGTTGTGAGAATTATTGAAGGAAAATTTAAAAAGCAAAGATACTGATCCTGCAGTTATAACGATTGATGATCACGCTAATTTTGTGATTTCATTACTTTCAGGACATCTTGGAGGGGCAAATGAAGAATGTAAAAAGATTGCTAGTGGAATAGGAGCAATTCCAGTAATCACAACGGCATCCGATGTTGGTGGAAAAATAGCGGTCGATACATTATCACAAAAATCAAAAGCCAAATTGAATGATTTGGATGGAACAAAGAAAGTAACTTCGTTAATTATAAATGGAGAAAATGTAAGCCTTCATTTAGCAAAAACATTGTAAATCATGATGAAAATAGTACTGGAGCAATAATTGTATCAAATAGAAAAAAATATTGAAATCTCAAAAATTATTCCACAGAATATTTTTATTGGTATTGGATGCAAAAGAGGAGTTAGTAAAGGAACACATTATCGAAAAAACTGAAATATGCAATGGATAAACAGAATTTAGAGCTTTCAGCTATAAAAATGGCAGGATCTGCCTGGGTAAAAATCTGATGAAATAGGACTTATTGAGGCAATGGAAGAACTTAGAATTCCAATTAAATTTTTTTGATAAGGAAGAAATATTAAAAGTAGAAAAATTTAGTTGAAGAACGTTCAGAATTTGTAAAAATCAAATTGGAGTATACGGTGTTTCTGAGCCTTGTGCCTATCTAGCTTCAAATAGAAAAAGGAAGCTTTTTGGTGAAAAAGTGAAGTTAGAAGGAGTTACAATTTCAATTTTTGAGGAGCAAATGTAAGAATGGAAATATACAAATTGTCATTTATAACAATAGTACTATTTATGATACACGAATTTGAAGAAATAATTTTTTATAAAAATTTATAGAAAAAAATAAAGTTGTAAAAAGATATGAAAAATGAATTATTTGTGAAGATAAAAGGAAAGTTATCCATCTACAGAAACAACTTCATTAATGATTGCCGAAGAATTTATAATTTTATCAACATTACTTTTTATAGCAAGCGAGTTTAGGATGTATGAAATAGTTCTGTCATTATTTATTGTATACATTGCACATTTAGTACCTCATATATATGATGCGCTTAGATATAGAAAAGTTTTTCCCCAGGAAGTCGGACTTCTTTTATAATTTTTCCCTTTAGGAATTTTTAATAATCTGGAATGTTATTTTTAAATAAAGAAATTAATTTGGTTATTTTTATTTTTATGTGTTATAGTAATTGGATTTCTGATGATTTTTAAATTTGATATTTTTACATAAAAATTAGTAAAAAAATTGATAAGTATCTGTGGAAATAAAAAAATTATAAAAAAATATTTAAAACAAAAAAATATTTAAAAAAATTTAAGAAAGGAAAAATAATATGAAAAATATTTCTAATCATAGTCCTTTTTAATAAATCTAAATTTAACTGCTTAACAATGAAGGAAAAATCCAGCAGGAGTTATCAAAAGTTGGGGTGAAAAACAAGAAATAATTAACGAAACTGTAAAATTGGATAAGAAATTTGGAGAAGGATTTGTAGAAGAAAATGAAGATGGAAGAAGTACAACTGAAAGTAAAGATGAATGGGAAAAAGCTTTATCAAAAAGATAAAAGAAATTATGTTGCCTTGGAAAGATTGATAGAATCGTATTTTTGTGACTGGGATACCAAAATGATCCTCAGATATGTTTCAGAATATTTGAAAATGAATATTCCTGAAGATAGAAAAATTTCGTTTTGGGAATGGATTTTCGGAATTGTTCTGAAAACAAAAATATAAAAAATGAGTATTTTGAAAAAAAGTTAAAAAGATTAGCGATAATCAGTATTATTTGAAGGAAATAGATTTTTTTGAATATATATCAAAAGAAACGGAAAAATATAAAAGAAAATGGAAATCCTAAGTTAATGAAACAGAAAACAGATGAAATAAAGCAAAAATGGATGAAATTGATAAAATACTTGATAATAAAAATTTGTTAGAAAAATACAGAATTTCTGATGAAGAAGCCTATTCTGATCAATTAACTTTTTTATGGTTGGTGGTATCCTAAAAAGCTGTAGCAGGTGATACAGAAGGAATGGTCGATGATTTTATAAATAAAAATTGCAAATAAAAAAATTTCTAAGGAAGTGGCAGAATATAATAAAAAAATAAAGAAATAATTACTGCTTTGTTAATCAAAAGTGACATTGGCTTTAAAGAATTTTTACGGAGATGCACCAAAAGGAAGGAAAAACTTTGAAAAATTGATGAAAAAGATTACAAGAAACTGAAATGTATAAAAAGGATTATGGAAAAATACGGAAAAAGAATGAAACTATTGAAAAACGATAGTTATTTAGAATAAGAGAGAAAAATTTTGAATCACTTTCAGATGATGATCAAATAAAACAAATTGTTGCTCAAAAAAATTTGACTATATCGAAACAAGAATAGACAAGGAGAAAAAGATTTTTGATTGGACATTTGGATGTAGTGGATTAAATTGTAAACTTATTTTTAGGAAAAATAATAAATCTTGAAGCATTAGACATATATAATAAAATTGTAAATTAATTTTTAATTAATTAGATAATAAAATTTAGGAGGAGAAAAAAATGAACAAAAAAGGGAAAAATTTATGTAGTAGGAATTGGGCAGGAAAAAAGGCAGATATGACTTTTAAGGCTTATGAAGCAATGGAGAAAAGCGATATAATCGTTGGGTATAAAACTTATACTGACTTGATTAAGGAATATTTTCCAAATACGGAAATAAAAAGTTCAAGTATGATGAAGGAAGTTGACAGATGTATTGAAGTTCTAGAACTTGCAAAATCTGGTAAAAATGTTGCTTTGATTAGCAGTGGAGATGCTGGAGTATACGGTATGGCTGGAATAATGTATGAGGTTATTGATGAAAAGGATGATGTGGAAATTGAAGTAATCTCAGGAGTTACAGCAACAAACGCCGCAGCCGCAATCGTTGGAGCGCCAATTATGCACGATTATGTAACAATTAGCTTAAGTAATCTTTTAACAGACTGGGAATTAATAAAAAAACGTCTGGAACTGGCAGCACAGGGTGATTTTTATCATAAGCTTATACAATCCAAAAAGTAAAGGAAGAACAACACAAATTGTTGAAGCACAAGAAATTATGCTAAAACACAAATCAAAAAGACACTCCTGTTGCAATTGTAAGAAATGCTGGACGTGAAACTGAAGAGCATGAAATTACAACGCTTGAGAAAATGCTTGATTCTGAAATAAATATGCTTACAATTGTATTAATCGGAAATTCAAATACATTTGTTAAAAAGGAAAAAAATGGTTACACCTAGAGGTTATGATAAAAAAATATGAATATTAATACTTTTTTAAAAAGTTAGAAACAAAATTTGATAATATACTCGAACCCATTTAAAATTGAACTGCTAGAAATTATATAATTTAGGGTTTGAGTAAAATAGTCATAATTTTTGAGTTCTGTTTTTAAACTAGTTTTTACTATATTTATAAAATAAAAAAATTGGACTATCATATAAAGTTAGTCCATTTTTATTTTTCAAAATCTGTTATTTTTATTTCTTCTTAAACCATTCAAATACTTTTTTAGCGACAATACTGGTTTATTTCTTACAATTTTTCATTTCCAAGAAAAATCACGCATTGTCTTTAGTGTTTTTTCCAGCGTTTTTACAACAAAGTTATACGATCCTGCATTTTTGTATCTATAAAAATCCACGAATATACTTATCTTTAAAAAAAGATTTGTGCTCTCACTCTCACAATTTCTCCCCAAGGAATCTGAATATAGTCTTCGGGATTACGGTTATTATAAAATTCAAAGGCTTTTGTCTCCCACGAGTATATTTTCCATTTTTGTTTCCAATCATTCCCGATAGAGAATTTGCCTTTTGTTGTAAATAACACTTTTGTATTCATTGAAATAGCCACTTTTTATTCCTCATTTCTTTAATTCAAATTTATTACATAAAATTAGAAAAAAAGTTGGCTTTTTAGTTCCAACTCTCTCTTTTAAATAGATTTTTCCAATTATTTAAAATTGAATTTTTAGTAGTCATTTTTTATTTTTAGAATATTTTTAACTAAATGTCCTAAAATTCCAACTAAGAATAATCCAAAGATAATTAGAATTGGACTTATCTTTAACAGCCACATACATAGGAATGTTAATAATAAAGCCGCTAATCCCGGTACTAGTTGATTTAAGTTATCTTGTAAAGTCGTTACTTTTTTTCTGGAGAAAGCGATAGTCCTTTGCTACATCTCCAAGAATTTTTTTGTAACTGGGTACTGTCTATAGGTCCTTTTGGAAATTCTACATAAGCCCCTTTTGCTAAAGGAACTTTTGATACAACCATTGGGAAATTAATTGTTGTCCAACGTTGAACTAGTATTCCCATAACGAACATTCCTAAAATGGATGCTCCTTTAGTAATTGTTTGTAATAAACCACCTGATAAATCTTTTGTAATTTCAGCACCTTTTTGGTAACCAAATTCTTGAGTATACCATAAAAAGCCTATACGTATTACATTCCATACAATAAAGAAGAAGAAAGGTGCTATAAGTGATCCACCTGATGCCAATGAAGCTGCAATTGCTCCTAAAATTGGACGTACTGTGAACCAGAATACTGGATCTCCGATTCCTGCAAGTGGTCCCATCATTCCAACTTTTACCCCTTGAATAGCTGCATCATCAATTTTTGCTCCATTTGCTCTTTCTTCTTCAAGAGCAAGAGTTACTCCTAAAATTGGTGCAGCAATATATGGGTGAGTATTAAAGAATTCCATATGTCTTTTTAAAGCTGCTGAAGCATCATCTTTATTTGGATATAATTTTTTCAATGCTGGGATTAAAGAATAAGCCCAACCTCCATTTTGCATACGTTCGTAGTTCCAAGAACCTTGAAGAAATTGAGAACGTAACATTACACTACGACGATCTGATTTTGATAATTTTATTCTATTATTTTCTGCCATTTCTTGTTCCTCCCTTATTAATAATCGTTTAAAAATGTCACCCTAGCGGATCTCCGGAAGAAGATGCTCCGCCATCTCCGCCACCGTTACCTTTATTATTTGTAACATTTAAGTAAATAATAGTCGCACATACACCTATAATACCAGTTGCAATCAATGTCAATTCATTTAATGGTGCTAATGCAAAACCTAGGAAGAAGAACGGCCATACTTCTTTAGTTGCCATTAAGTTAATAACCATTGCATATCCTACTGCTACAACGAATCCACCACCAATTTTCATTCCATCAGTAAACCATTCTGGCAATAATTTAAGAGCATGTTGAATAACAGGAGAAGGTATAAATAACAATAATAGGGCAGGAATAGCAATACGTAAACCTTGACATGCAAGCGCAACCATATGCCATAATTCTACACCTTTGAAATTTCCTTTTTCTGCTTCTCTATCAGCTTGGTGAACAATAACTACTGATAAAGTACGAACAACCATAGTTAAAACTAACCCAGCTGTAGCAAGTGCAATCGCTGTACCAATCGCTACAGTTTGACCTGCAGACATCAAATTTTCCAGCTTTAACAAAAATAATTGCCGAAGCTACAGAAGCAAGAGCCGCGTCTGGAGCAACTGCCGCTCCTACATTTGCCCAACCTAAAGCCATTAACTGTAAAGCTCCACCTAACATAACACATTCCTTTATATGTCCTGTCGCAACTCCAACTAATGAACACGCAATAATTGGCTGATGGAATTGGAACTGATCAAGGATTCCTTCCATTCCTGCTAGAAATGCGACGATTAATATTAAAAATAATTGATAAAAATATTAAAATCCATAATAACCTCCTAAAATTAAAGTTTTAATCCTTCATTTTTGTTTTTTTCTGAAATTAATTTAAATAAATCTGCCTTCTTGTCAGCAGCAACTTTTTCTTACATCAAATTGAACACCTAAATCTCTAAGTTTCTTATAAGTGTCAACATCTTTTCTGATCCATTGAAAGCACATTGTTTACCATTACTTTTCCAACAGTATGCGCCATCGAACCTACGTTTAACTCTTTAATGTCCACACCTTTTTCAATTACATAAAGTGCATCCTGAGGATTTTCAAAATAGTAATAATGCTTTTGTATTTCCAAATCTTGGATCTTTTGAAACTACTACTAATTTGTCAAGCGGTATAACGTGTGCACGTACACCTGGAGGTGCTGCCTGTTCAATTAATTTTTTTACGTAATTCATCTTTTGAAACTGTGTCTGAAACAACAATTATTCTATTTGGATTTGTCGCTTTTTGTCCAGCTTGTTGCAACTTGTCCGTGTAACAGACGTGTGTCAATACGAGCCAGAACAAATTTTATTTTCCCATCTCCGATAACTGTTCCTTCTGGAATTGCTCCTTTTGGCGTGTCATCTTGAGCTAGCTGCTTTTGCTGCTGTTTCTTTAGGCTGTAATTCTTCAGGACGAACCTTGACTTGATCTCTTCCTTCCGGAACAATAGCTTTTGCTACTTCGTGAGCTGTATCTAAATCTTCTCTTTCTGATAAAGCTGCTAACAGCATTGGTAAGTTAAGTCCTGCTACAATTGCTCTTTTTCAGGTGCTTCTTCAAAGAAACGATTTGATTGGTTGAAAGGGCTTCCTCCCCATAAGTCAACTAAGAAAAGAACTTCTTCAGTTCCTAGTTTGGCAATGGCATCTTGAATTTTTATATAAGTCATCTGGTCTTCACTTGGCATAAATACAACTGATTCCAGCAATTCTACTCACCTAGAATCATTGAAGCCGACTGCTTTTATACCAGTAGCAAATTCACCATGACTTGCAACGATAATTCCTACCATTTTGAACCTCCTTTTAAATAAAATTTATTTTTATGTTTTCACTTTACAAAATTTTAACATCATAATTATCTCTAAGAATGATTTTACTGAAATTAAAAGTGAACAATCTCATACTATAAGTCTACCACATTTTTAGATTTGCAAGCATATTATAAGAAATTTATATTAATAGATATTGATTTTTAGTACATTTTTATAATGTATAATATTGTAATAAATATAGTTTGATATTAAAAATAATTTCTAATAATGTGTATATACAAAGGAAAATGTGACAGGAGCAGATAAAAAAATCAGAATACTAAAATGATAAATAAAGGATTAATTTGAATTTTTATACAAAGAATAATTAAATTAATTTATCGTATTATTTAATAAAGTAAATTTTTCTATTGAAAGATTTTTGACTGAATTTAACTGGCTGAAATTCTATTATTTCGTAATCTGCTATTTCTTCGAGTATAAAAATGGATCTTCATGCAATATTTTTAGCTTCTTCTAAATTGTTAGAATTAAACAAGATTACTCCTCCTAATTCAGGAAAACTTTTCTTCCCTGTACATATAAATTTCCCTTTTTCAAAATACTTGTCAAGGTATTTTAAATGAGCCTCTAAAACCTTGTTTACTTCTTTTCTATTGATTTTTATATTTTAAATTAGCAATAAACATTATTTATCCACCTCTTCTCTTGTCTTACGGATATATTCAACATATTCCTTTGCGTTTTTGCCGAGTTCATCATCACTTAATTCGTTTATGTGTGGAGAAACTCCGTAAACACTGAAATACGGCAAATAAATTCCTTGAGCATAATTTATAGTTTCTTCAAATGGAATAAGTATTTCATCAAGAGAAAATTTATTTTTCCACCATGCTTGTAATATTCTCTCTTCCCTCCAGTCGTAACAGCTAATCCAATCTTTTTATTCTTCAGCTTGTCCCCATTCAATCCATAAGCCCAGTTATACTCAAATACTTCATCCAGCCATTTTTTTAACAAAGGTGGACAGTTAAACCAGTACAAAGGGAATTGAAAAATAATATGCTCATACTTAATCAATAATTCCTGCTCTCTTTTACATCTATATTCCAATCTGGATATTCTCTATACAATTCATGAACTTCTATTTCTTGCGGATATTTTAACAGCTCTTCCTTTCATCTCTTGTTTGCTTTTTGATTCATTAATATTTGGATGTGCTAAAATTACTAAAGTTTTTCATAGTTATAAACCTTTCCTTTCATTAATTTTATTATATTATATAATCCTAATTTAAATTTGTAAATACACACGAAAACGTAATCATATACTTACCTAAACGTAACTACTGGACTTAACTGAAAATTTATGCAATAATGTCCTCATAACAATATTTATAATAGGAGATTAACTATGAAACAATATATTTTAGGAATAGAAGCAACACTTGAAATATTTGGTGAAAAATGGAAAGCATTAATTACATACATTCTTACTTTTTGGAACAAAAAGGACAGGCGAATTACAAAGATTAATTCCTGGTATTTCTCAAAAGGTTCTTATTGAAAAATTGAAAGAGCTGGAAAAAAAGATGGAATTATAGAAAAACATGTATGAAGAAATGCCTCAAAGGTAGAATACAAACTCACAGAATACGGACGATCATTTTCAAATATTTTTGTATGCAATGTGCTTTTGGGGTCGAGAAAATATTAAATTAAGGCAAAAAAATGGGAGAAGACATTATATTGCTTGATAAAAAGAGAATTTAGAAAAATATTGGTAACTAATTTTATTAAAATAAAGAATAAGATATATTCATAGCATTTTATCAGAATGTTATGTAAGAAAAAACTTGCATTATTTTTAAAAAGGTATAAAATTAGTTTGATACTTAAAATATTTGAATTTCAGAGTATTTGTTACACTTTTGAAATAATTTTAAAGTGAATCCTTAAAAAGTTTATCAAAAACTTATTTTTAAAATTATTTTAAATAAAAACTTCAGAAATCAAAAAAATAACAATGAGAGGAGATGGACTAAAATGACTCTAGTGGAAGGAAAGATTGAGAGAAATTTTTGCTAAAAGATATTGATGAGAGGACATTGGATACACGGTTATTAAGTCTGGAGTTTGCAGAGGCGACGCTTGTACAATAGAAAATATTGCAAATGGAAATATTTTTAATAAAGACAGTGGAAACAAAAATCGTAATCAGTACAAATTTAGCAAATCATATTCAAATTGAGGTGGTAAAATGATAAATGTAGCATTTGTCGGAAATCCTAACGTAGGAAAAACTGCTTTAATTAATCAAATCTCACATGCAAGTTTAAAAATAGGAAACTGGCCAGGGTAACAATAGAAAAAGAAGTTTTTAAGATAGGCAATGAGGATATAAAACTTATCGATTTGCCGGGAATTTACAATTTATCAATAAATACTCCTGAAGAGCGTGTTTCAAGAGATTTTTTACTAAATGAAAAAGTTGATGTAATAATCAATGTTATGGATTCGACATCGCTTGAGAAAAATATTTATTTAACTGCCCTATTAAAGGAACTCGGCATTCCAATCGTTATGGCGCTTAACTTTGAGGACGAATTTAAAAAGAATTGGATATAAGCTGGATATAGAGAGGTTTCAAAAAGCGACTTAGCATCCCAGTCGTCTTTACAAGTGGAAAATCTGGAAACGGCGTAGATAAAGCTTATGGAAAAAGTAGTTGAAATTTCAAAAACAAACTTCATCAGAACATAAACAGCACAGACTTTTGTTTGAGAAAGAAATTGAAAAGTAATATTGAAACTTTGAAAAATAAACTAAAAATGAGAAATCCTATGAAAAAAAGTGCTGAAAAGATACCCTCTTGACTGGCTTTGTTATCAAAATTTTAGAAAACGATACAAATGTAATAGCAAGAATAAAAATGAATTTGGAATCAACTTATTAGATGTCGGAAGTCTTGAGAAGAAAAAAATCTTGAGGAACATTACGGAATTGAGCCTGAAGATGTATTGGCAAGGGCAAGATACGGAATTGTGCGTGGAATTATCTCAGCAAATTTGACAAGAGGTACTGGAAATAAATTTGCATTGACGGATAAAAATTGACAAGATACTTTTAAATAAATTTTTGGTGGAATTGCATTTCTTGCTATAATTTATGCAGTGTTTGTTATTGTATTTGATGGAAGTTCTCCCTTTATTGACTGGATTGACGGGTTTTTTAGTGATTTTGTAATAAAAATATGTAGGATATGCTATTGAAGGAGTATCTGACTGGCTAAGCAGCTTTGTGCTGGAAGGGATTCTTGCTGGAGTAGGTTCTGTCTTGACATTTGTTCCACTTATGTTCTTTATATACTTTTTCATGGCAATTCTTGAAGAAAGTGGGTATATGGCACGTGTAGCGTTTATTCTGAATAAAATGATGACAAAGGTTGGGCTTTCTGGAAAAGCATTTATCCCGATGCTAATTGGATTCGGATGTACAGTTCCTGCAATTTATTCAACAAGAACGTTAGAAGATGAGAAAACAAGAAGGCTGACAGGAGTTATTGCCACTTTTATGTCTTGTGGAGCAAGACTTCCTGTTTATTCACTGCTTGGAGCAGCATTTTTCAGTAAACAGGCGGCCTTAGTTGTTGTTTCAATTTATCTTTTCGGAGTATTTATGGCTCTTTTTGTGGCATTTATATTAAAAAGGTTCAATTACTTCAAGGGAAATAATACGGAACTCCTAATAGAACTGCCTCCATATAGATTACCAAGCGCAAAAAGTTGTATGGAACAATATGAAATCAAAAACTTTGCCTATGTAAAAAGCAACTACAGTAATTTTAGGAATTTTACTAGTTATCTGGTTTTTCCAATATTTTCCAAATAAAGGAGATGCTGAAAATTCTTACTTAGGACAAGCGGCAAAAGTTGTGCAGCCCTGTTTTTCAAGCCAACTGGCTTTTGGTGACAGATGGAACCTGTGGCTTCCATTGTACCAAGCATCATAGCAAAAGGAAACTGTTGTCGGATTTTTTTAGGGCAAAATTTTGTTGTCGAGAGAAAGAAGACGAGCAACAGGAATATAATTTTTGTAAATGATTTAAAAGAGCAAGGAATTGGTCTAGAAATCTGCGCTTGATTCTATAAAATCTTTGGGACACATTGCGACTTTCAAAATTTCAACATTGGAAATGAAAAAGTCAGGAAGATCTTGATGAAGATGCTGGAGGAAATATCGTTCCAGCAATTAGAAATCTATGGAATGATAAATAGTCAATTAAGAGCTTATTCATTTATGCTGTATGTTCTTCTTGTAGTGCCGTGTGCTGTAGCAATGGGAGCATTAAAACAGGAATTTGGCTGGAAATTATTAGCATTTCAGGTATCAATGCTATTAATTTTACCTTATGCTGTATCAGTACTGTTTTTAATGTCGCACGATTATTTGTATAATTTTAGAATCTTTGATTATTGTAACTCAAATACATTTTTAGATTAAAATATATTTTCAAAATAAAATTTATTGTTATTTATACAATCTTGAAAGGAAGTTAAAAACATGGTAAAAACAGTCGTTGTTGCTGCAATTGCGACTGTAATTGTCTTACAGTCTTTAGAAAAAATATACAAAGATTATAAGAAAAATAAAAATTTTTGTGGAACAGACTGCTGTAGCTGTTCAGGTGTTTCATCCTGCAATTCACATAGAAGCAGAAGATTATAATAAATAGAACAATTCAATCATTATCATTATTAAAAGACAAAACAAAGTTTTTAAAAACTTTATTATAAGAGTTATCCTGTATAATCATATCTGACCAATAGAAAAAGTGAAAAACTTTTTCTTCAAAAACTCCTTTTTAAATATGCTATCACAAGGGTAGCATATACATTTTTACAAAAGCAAGGTAATACAGTACCAAAAAGGTATTCAGTTATCTTTTTTTCATTTTTTAGTTTTTTTATTTATTTGTAATTTTTCATAAAAAGGTACTCATTTACCTTTATCCGTTGGACTAGCGTTGGACTAAAAAGTAATGTCAAGAAAAAGCCTATAATTAAGGCTTTCTATGAAGTTTTTCTAAAATTTAAACTGTTCATTGATGATTTTTAGTTTTTGTTTATCTGTTTGAATATAATATTGTTTTGTTGTCGCAATATTTTTCGTGTCCCATTATATCTGTTATCACAATATTATTTATTTTTGATTACTCATAAGTGTCGCTAGTGTTTTTCTGCAATCGTGAGGTTTTATGTTTATTAATTTTTAAAGTTTCCAATGTTTTCATAAAAATTTCTCACGAAAATAATTTTTCTTAAAGGCTTATTCTCATTCTTTTTACTAAATATCCATTTATCATTGTATATCAAATAATCTGTTGAGCTGTTCTCGTAAAAGCTCTTTTGTAATTTCAAATATATCTTTATGAATAGGTATACTTCTATTTTTTTCCTTTTTTAGTTTTATTTCCACCGTGTATAAATCCCTCCTGTAAGTCTACATTTTCCTTTTTTAATTCTACAGTTTCTTCAATTCTCATACCTGTATAAATCATAATTAAAATAAATTTTACCCATATTATGTCCTTGTTTTCCCATAATTTTTCTATTTCATCATAATTAAAAAGGATTTTTCTTTAATTTCAGTTTCTTTCGGTAAATTTATAAATTCTGCTCTATCCAATATGTCTATTTCTCTCGCATAGTCCCAAAAAAATTTTTAAAAATCCTTTTGTTATACTTTTTAGTTGAAATACTACAATTTAAATCATTTATTAGATTTTGCAATACTGGAGTGCTAATATCTTTAAAAACCAGATTATGTAATTCTTTACATCGTTTTAAAACTATTGATGTAACTGTTCAAAGTATTTTTAGCAACAATATCTTTTTTACTGTTTTTAAATAACTCAAAACAAATCTTTAAATTTAATTCTATGATTTTTCTAAATTGTAAGGATTATTAAAAATATTTATTTAATATTTCTGTTGCTTCTTTTTAGTGCTGAAATATCCCAAAGAATGTCTTTTTAGTTACAGGATTAGTAACTCTAACTCTAAAAGGATTCGTTCTATTTATTTTAACTTTTGTTATACTCCCTGTACCATTTGCATTTTTTTATACTTTTTCATATTTTCTCCATTCTGAAAATCCAACTAAAAAGCATTATCTGCTTTATAATTTTAATATTATTTTTCTTTTCATTGCAATATATTTATTTAAAAATATTTGTACCAATTCATCATTACTCAATTCTAACAATTCTTTTAATTCATATATTTCTGATTGTGTAATTTTTCCATTCATTTTTATTTAGTCCACTTTCTGATATATTCATTTTTGATATTTCTTTATAGTTCAATTTCTTCTTTTCTAATTCTACTTTTTCAATGTATAGTATACTAATCTCTTATCTTCTAAATTCATATTTACCACTCTACTTTCTCTATTTTTATTAGTATATTTTTAGCTAAAATAAATTAAAATAAGTTGCAAATTTTTATATATTACGTTTTTTTGATTTTTAACTTGTATTTTTAGATATATTTTCTGTTTATAGCTTTCAATAATTTTAAAAATTTATTGTATAAAATTATGATTCGTTATTATCAATCAAAGGGCTAAGTCTGACAAGAAGTATTCTTATTCTTTTAAATTTACTCAATGATATATCCTTTTCCTTTTTATAATATTTAGATAAGCAGAAAGGATTGTCTTATTTTTCATCATTATCAAAAAAATTTTTCAATCTTTTCTTTTTAGAATAGAGTTAAATAAGATACTGTTTTGTATTTTTTTCTTCTGTACCCAATTTTTCTAAATGAATATTGGTTTTTAAATCCATTTAGAATATTCCATTTAGTCTGTATCATTTCTTTTAATTTTTCATTTTTAAAATGTTTGTATATCCCTTTATTGTAAAATAATAGAATATGTAAATGAGGAAGAAAAGAATTTCTTTCAGGATTGTGAGGCTATTTCCATTACTCTTAAATATCCTTTTTACAGTCTTTTTCAAAAAGGACTTTTGACTAATTTATTAAAGTTTGTCCTTACTGCATTTAATTCATTTTTGTAATCTACTTTTTATCATCAATTTCAACATTTTTTTCCATTTTATTGTCAGTATAAATATCAAATATCTATTTTTAAAATTTTCTATTTTTCTTCATTATTTCAAAATATTTGGCACTTCTGTCTATTTCATCACATATAGGACAGCTTCTCCGTTTACATCTTAAACTTTTAGTAAATTTCATTGAATTTTTCGTGGCATTCAATATAATTATTAAAACAGGTATTAATACTACTGTATTCAGACTTTGATATTGTTCCGTATTCAGAATACCATTCAAGAGCCTTTTAAATAATAATTTTCTTTCTCTTCTTTCACTTTTTCTGTATCTATTTTTATCAATTCTTTTCTCCTTTCTTCTCTTTTTTAATCTAAATTTCCACAAAGGACAATTTTTATAAGAGCAATTTATAACTTTTTCCTTATTGTCCTCCCAACATTCAAGACAATATTTTTCAATTGCCTCTTTTTCTAAACTTTTATTTTTCATAAAATTCACTCCTTTTTAAAAATTTCTACCTTTTTCTTTTTGGAATAAACTATATTTTATTACTATTTTTATAATTTTTCTCTTTTTGTTTAATACTAATTAATAATAGAAGAATAATTTTTATATCCAAAAAGATGTTTTTTTGAAATAAGTTATACTTTTTGAATTACAATATAGTTGTACCACTATTTTTTTAAATTTGTCAATATCTTTTTGACATATTTTTTAAAAAATATATCTTTTTGATTAAAAAAATTTATTGAAATTTTTGTAAAATTTATTATATAATTATGGTACTAACAAAGATAGGAGAAAAATTATGGAAGAAAAATAATAAAGAATTAAATAATAAAATTTTTGGGAGATAATAAGAAATTATAGAAAAAGAAAAGGATTGAGTTTGGAAAATCTTGCCAAACAAATGGATATAACAAAAATTAAGTATACAAAAATATGAAGTTGGGAAAAGAACAATACCATTTAATACTTTGCTTGATTTTTTAGAATACTTGAAATACCTTTTAAATGAATTGGAAAAATTTTTAAAAAGAAGAAAAAAATCAGAAATAAGGGAAATTTTAAGTAATTTATTTAAAGAAAACAAGAGAATAACAGCTATAATATGTTTTATTGATTATTTAGAAAATTTAGGATTTTTCATTCAATGTGATAAATTCGATAGATGAAGAAAACGGATTGATTTATGGAGATATAGAAGACGCTATAAGAAACCCTAAAGTGATAGCTGTGCGAAGTCCAAATAAAAACATATATTTTTATATTGGAATCAAGGATTTTCTTTCATTTATAAGTCTTCGTTCAGAAAATAATATAAATGATTTTATAAATTATCTTAGTATATCATTTAGATAGAAGTGATACAGGATATGATGATGAAGAAATAGAAAAGAATGGAAAAAAATATTTAAAAAAAGTACCTTTTGAAAAAAACCAAGTATTTTTTTAAAGAAATTATTGAAAAATTGAATGAGAAAACTAAAAACAAATAAATTTTCAACAAAATACAGGGCCTTTTCATTTTTAGAGGCTCTGTTTGATCAAAATATGCACTTTAACTCCGTATAAGCTCCATAGACAACATCTAAACTTATTTTTCGATCCTTGAATAGCAAAAATAAACTCTTAAATCGAGCTCTTTTCATAGCAAAAATATTATTTTTATATTTTCTTTTTCATAATTCTTAAATCCATTCCTTAATTTCTTTTTCTAACTCTAATTACGGCTTTCTTTTTCACTTCTAAAATTTTTAAAAATTCTTATTCATTTGAAAGTTTATTTTTGTTAATTATTTCCATTATATTAGTCAATATTGCTAGTATTAACAAAAATAATAAATGTATATTTCATAAAGAAGTTCTTACAAGTATTCTTTTTAACAAGCCTATTATTGCAGAAAATATTAATAACAAATTGTTTGCATTTTTTATTTCATTAATATTGTTTGTTTTTAGATAATTTATAAATTATTAACACTATTAAAATAATCAAAATAAATATAGATATTCTTGATATTTGAGTGTATAATGCAAATTTTTGGGTCATCTGTGCTAATTCTGAAAATAATTGTTCTTGTGTAATTGGTTTTTGCTATTCCAAGTGTTCTTTCAAATTCTAAGGTTTGTACTTTTCTTTCTAGTCTGTTTGTTTCTAAAAATACTTAATAAATTTATAGATAGTCCTATAGAACAACATACTATCGATAATTTTAAAAATATATTATTTAAAAATTTTATTCATAATTCAACTCCTTTCATTTTATTTTTACCAATCAGCAAATCAATTGTTAAAATATCCAAAAACTCAATATCACTCAACCCATACTCTTTTCCTAATAAACTTCATTTCTTCAATCGTAAAATTACTACTTCCATTTATTTTTCCTAGAAAGTGCAGAAGGAGTTACATTTTAGATTTTTTTGCTAATGTTCTATTGTTGTCTTCATATAAGCTCATTTTTGATTTCAAAAGATTTTTTTCATTTTTAATCTCCTAATTTTTGCTAATCGGTAAAATAATTATACCATAAATTAAAATTTTGTCAAGACAACTTCAATTAAATTGATAAAATATCAATTTTATGGTAAAAATTTATTGATTTTAAAGGAGAATTACTATGGAAAAATGTAGGAAAAAGATTAAAGAGCTTGAGGGAAAAGTACAAATTTTCTTTTGGAAGAAGTAGCCAAAAAGATAAAAATCATCTGCTGGAGCTATTTCACGATATGAAAATAACGAAAGAAAATAAATAGTGAAAGTTTGATTGGACTGTCAAACTTATACAATGTTTCCCCTGAATACATATTATACGGTATAAAAAAGATTCCAGCAATTTGGAATCATCCATTATATCGTTTTTAATAATGAAAATATAGACTTCAAGGAAAAAGGAAGAATTGTTTAATAAGATTCAAAAATGCCTTTTTTAAAGAAAAATTTAGATAAAATCAAAAATAATGATATATTTTTCAAAATATAAATTACTAAATTTGGGACTGCTTTTTTCAGAGTAAGTCCCTTTTGTTATTGATTCTTATAACCGTGTATCAGCCTTGTGGAGTTTGTTTAAAAAGTTTTTTGGATAAATACCTTGCCTTGAATAAAATAAGTCTCAAAATGATACTATTTTTTTATCAAAAATAATTTTAAACAAAAATAAAGCTATTTATCGCTCTAAATTTTATTTTTTATGGTAACATCTTAATATATATTGTTTTTGTATGGGTTTATCATTTAAAATACCACCATACAAATAATTAGCTGTTATGTCTGCCAATCTTATCATAGGTATTTTTTTCAGATTTACAATGCTTCACTTCTAAATTTTTTTAAATTTTTAAAGATAGGTTCAAAATATATTTCATAATTGGAATTAAAAGTGCCTCTTTTAAATTCTTTGCAATAATCCTCTTTTAAAATCATACTTCCCTATTAGTTGCTGTTGTGTGTTCATCTACAAACACATAAATATTTTTCAACTTCATCTTTTTTTATTCTTCTTTCAGCTATCAAACTTTTTAAAAACAATCTTTTAATTCCAATTTTATAAGCATAATCCAAGTATCGTTGTTTGTCTTTTTTTATCTGCAAAAATTTTTTATGTATTTCCTTTTGATTTATTATAATACCAAATTTTATAATATTGCTAGTTGCATCTCATAATTTTATATTTTTGTTTTCCATTTAATATATTAGCTTTTATTTCCACATTTTTAAAAATTTTTATTGTTATTTTTTTAAAGTTCGTTCAATATTTTTATATTTTCGATTCATCACATCTCTATCATTTTTATTTAAAAATAACACCACCATAAACATAGTATTCGTTATGGTTAATATCAAAAACTCAGATTCATCTGAATAAACGTATATATCCATAAAAATCCTTTCAAAAAAATACCACCAAAACGGTGGTCTTGTGGCTGGCGTTCTTAGATAACGCTTAAACTTTCATTCAGTAACATCACAGATATACAGCGTAAGTAACCTTACCTGCAATACAATTATATAATAAAAAAATACACAGAAGTCAACTTTTATTTTTAATTTTTTTATAATAATTTGTAAATAATCCATAATTAACAGTTGCTAATTTTTCTCAAAAATTATATATATTTTAAAGCCCACACTAAATAAAATCAAGAAAAATAGTGCCATATTTATAGGGATGGCTTTTCCAAAATGCAGAGACTTTATCTCATAGGCTCTGTCAAAGATACACTCTCGGATAACTCCTATAAGCCCCATAGAGAACGTTTAAACTCATTTTTGATATTTCCCTTGAATAACAAAAATAAACTCTTAAATCGGCTCTTAAAGAAAAATTCGCTATCTAAATTAACATAGTGAGAAAAAAATAATACAATAATTAGATTTAATATTGTTTTCTAGTTGGATTTTCTATTTTTAGAATTTACAGATAATGTTGAATTTTTTATAAAATTAGAATTTTTTTCTTAAAATTTTTTGTTGGACTAACGTTGGACTATTTTTAAAATTTAGTCCTTATTTTTACTAGGTTTTTCTTTAAAAGGATGTTGATTCTTCAAAAACTCCTTTTTAAATATACTATCTACAAGGGTAGCATATGCCAATTTTTTTGCAAAAGCAAGGTAATACAGTACCAAAAAGGTATTCAGTTACCTTTTTCATTTTTTTAATATTTTTATTTATTTGTGATTTTTCCAAAAAGGTACTCATTTACCTTGCCTGTTGGTCTCCCAGTTGATCTCTCAAATTCATTGCCTGCAAATTATCAGTTTTATTGATTCAATTGATAGTTTTTAATTTATATCATTCAAAAATTTGATGTTGTCCATTGATACAGTCAATTCCTCGATGTCTGATTGAATATAATATTCATTTGTAGTACTTATGTCCTCGTGTCCCAGTATATCAGTTATTACAACGCTATTTATTTTCTGATTGTTCATAAAGGTTGCCAATGTCTTTCGGCAATCGTGTGGCTTATGATTCATTTCCAACTCTTCCAGCGTCTTATAAAACTTTTCTCTAAAGTAATTTGTACGTATCGGCTTATTTTTCTTTTTCTTTTTCTCAAATACCCATTTTTATTATATAACAAATATTCAGTTGGACTGCTTTCATACAGCCCTTTAACTAACTGAAATATGTCCTTGTGTATAGGTATCTGCCTGTGTTTCCCTTTTTCTGTCTTGTTTCCACCGTTTATAATTCTACGTAATAAGTCAACGTTTTCTTTTTTCAGTTCCGTAATTTCGCCTATCCTCATGCCTGTGTAAATCATAATCAAAATATAGTCTACCCACTGTATGCCAATATTATTCCACAGCTTCTGAATTTCATAGCCTGTAAACACATTCTTTTGCCTTTTACTACTTTCCTTTGGCAATCTTATAAACTTTGCCCTGTTCACTGTCATTATCTCAAGCTCCATAGCATAGTTGGATAATACTGTCAGAAAATTCTTTGTGATTTTCTTTGTTGCTACACTGCAATCAAGACTGTTTACCGTGTCTTGCATTTGAGGGCTTTTTATTTCCCTAAATACCAGACTATGTAACGGCTTACATCTCTTAAAGCTGTTCTCGTAGCCCTTTTATCGTGCCGTCTGCAACAAGTCCTTTCTGATTCTCAATAAATAATTTATACAGCCCCTTAAATGTCATTGTGCTGTTTTCTACGTCATAGGGATTGTATAAATATTCATTCAGCACTTCCATTGCCTGTTTCCTTGTTTCATAACTAGCCCAGCGATACCCTTTTTCTTTGTTCTCCAGTCCGTAACCCTTACCCTGTAGGCTTTTCTCTTTGTGGTTTTTGTTACACTTCCAGTACCATTTGCATTTTTATTCTTTTTCATTTCTTCCACCAATCCAAAAATCTAGCTAATAGGCACTACTCTGCCCTATAATTTTTAATACCGTTTTTTTACAATAGTCAAAAATATTTTAATTAATTCATTGTCCGTCAGTTCAACAGCTCTTTTTATCCTGTATATTTCCGACTGTGTAAAATAATTTTTTTCCGTTTATTTTTATTGAGTCCACTTTCCGATATTCTTAATTCCTTAGCTAATTTACTGGTAATTTAATCTTTTCTCCCTTATCTTGTGCTTTAATACAATGTATTCCATTCTTTTTGATTTCAAGTTCAATTAAATCACCCCATTTTGTTATTTGAATATTCCTGAGCAGTAAACAGCCTTTTTCCTGTCGTTTATCATTTCAAAAAGGCCCGAATTTCCATATCATCAAGTTTCATTATCCGCTTTTTCCTTGCAACTGTGATATATCTCAATACTTTTCTATATCTTCATCAGTATCCTTTTACCACTTTTTACATCAATAGCGTTTGTGATAGTTTCCTTTTTCCATTTTTTCCAAGTCTTTTTCCAGTTTTTCAATTTCTTTTTCCTAATCCAATGCTTTTTAAAATCCTCTCTAACACCCAGTAACAAATGGATATCGTGGTAAAAGCCTTTTAGAATATTTATTATAGGAAATTTCAACTATCTTTACATAGCCCAGCATTATCGCCTGTATGCTCCTTTTTTTCTTACGATTCTAGCTACTATGTCATTATTTTTCTCCTACTTCCCTGCTTAATTTTCGATAAATCGCTTATTTCCCTGCCGTTAAATGTCATTAGAATATAACGGATTCCATTTTGATTTGCGACTTTTTCCTTAGCTTTTAAATATGTCTTGTATTTCCTGTTTTTCCCTGCATAGAGGACAAGTCTGACGCTTGCACCTTGTTACATAGTTTATTTCTCACTTCCGTATAAAAAGTTCATTGTTTATACACTCTATTATCTCATCAACTCATTTGTCTTCCTGTATTCCTCTATGATTTCCAATATTTCTATTATCCTGTCTGTGTCTTCTTCCGTGTATCTATATCTTTTCGGATAATTTCCCCTTTCACTCATTCATTTCACTTCCTTACCCAAATGTTAAATTCGGCGTGCATTATCCTACTCTTTTCTCTATAATTATTTTTCCTTGTGTATGTCTGTATATAATCAATAAATTATCATTGTTTTTCTTTGAAATATATAGATTATTTTGTATTCTAAGCCCTTATTTATGCTATCTAGGGTATTTCTTTGTATCTAAAATGATAAAAAAATGTAAAATCCAATCCCACATTACTATATAAAGTAAAGGAAAAAATTTTTGCTTATTCAAAATTACGTAATTTTTAACCTTGTATTAATCTTACATTTTTGGCTGTTATGGTATCTAACTTTTACATTTTTATTTTTCTATTTTTACTTCAAAAATGTATAATTTGTTATGGTATTTAATATTACATTTTTATTCTCTTATCATTTTAAAGATTGAGGTATAAATTTTTGATTGTCTTAAATGCTGTGATATGGTATAATTGATATATAAAAATACACCAAAATAATTATGATTGCTTGTTAAATCACTTCCCCCTTTTGTGAAATAACAGGCTTTTTTTATTTCTTGTTCTTTTTCTTCGGATCATATTCTTGCTGTGATTTTTCCATAATTCAGTTTGCCACACTTCTTGCATTTTGGCGGCATAATAAATACAACTGTTCTCTATTCCAAATAAGAATGTTCCACAATGCTTGCAATATACTGATTTCATATTTTTTCTCCTTTCCTGTTATGATAATGGTTTCTCTGTTTTTCTTTTCCATTTTCATCAAAGACTTTCATTATTTGTTCGCTTTCGTCAATAAGTGCCTCAAAAACAACATTGTCTATTGACACCTCTAACAAATCGGTAACTTTATCCACTATTTGAATTATTTGTTCACCAGGTATTTTGCAATTCGCCTAAAAAACTCAACAAATGCACACTGCCTGTATTTTCCGTTCTTTTTGTGTTTTTAATCCACTTCTACGTTCTTCATTTGCTGTTGTTACGACTTTTCTTAATATATCTATTTTATCCATTCTATCCCCCTTAATTGTATGCTAACGCTGTTATTTTTATGCCAAGCTCCATTAATTCATATATTGATGTTAAATGTCTCTCATATAGCTTATAATCGTTTATTTCCTTGTCTAATTTCTTTAGTACGCTTTCTATATCCTCGTTATAATTTTTATGTTTCTGTATCTTTTGAATGTTTTTCTAACATTCGGCATTTTTCTTTTCGTATGCTCCCATTATCCTTGCCCCCTATTCTTTTGTCTGTTAGATTTTTAACTCAATCAATACTTTTTCCATTTCTTCCACGCTTAATTGTTTAAATGCTTTGATTATCGCCTTTGCTCTTTTCGCTACTGTTTGCTTTCTCCATTTTTAAATTTCTCCTATTTTTCAAATTTAAAAGCCTAAAATTACAATTATCTTGAAAAATTAGGCTATTTTTATAATTAATATCCTATTTTTCCACACAGGCCATTATCTACGTTTTTCAACTCTCTGTAATGCCTTTAACAGCACTTTAGCCTTGATTTCTGTTCTGTCCTTTACTTCTTGATACATAAGTACAAAAGGTATGTTTTCAACCATACATTCGTTTTATAACTGATGTCATTATCAATTCCACCTGCTGTAATATTCCTAATTGTCCTTGCGTCAATTCGTCTCTTTGATTCCTTTTGGTATTCCAGCAATGTTCCGTGCCAAGTTTGAATAATGAATATAATATATTTTCTGTTTCTCTTTTCTTACTTTTCCATACTCCAGCAATGCCTTTAAATTCAATGTTTCAATGTTCCTTGTTACTTTGCTTAATTCCCTTGCCTGAAGTCTTGCAAGCTCCTCTAATTGCCTGTTTTTGGTTTTCCAAATAATCTATATACTCAATCACGGCTTTTTCTTACAAATTTGCTTTCTCTCATTAAAACTTGTTTGGCTTTTTCTAAAGGCAATACATACATATCTCTTTTTCGCCTTTTTTTCATCTAAGTATTTTGCTAAGGAAAATTTTCCTGTAGCTATTTCGTTTTCAACCAGCTCAATTTTTGAGCCCGTTAATTTCTTCTGAAAATTCATCTTTTATTGTTCTTAAAAGATTTTTATGTCTTAATTCAATAAACTTTCCTCTTTTAATTTCGATTCCGTTAATGTTCCAGCCTTTGCCTTTTCTTCGTATTCCCTTTTTCTCTAAGTTCATTGATTTTTCTTTAATAAATCCCTACTTGTTATCATTTCGTTGTTTCCTGTTAATTCCATTTTCTTTTCCCTCCGTCTTTTTATATTTTCTGTTTCAAATAATTCTGTTTTCAGTATTTCAAACAATTCTACATCTTCTATTTCCAGCAATTCAATTTCTTCTATCTCTTCCAGCTCCATTTTTCCAATTCAGATAAATCTTTTTCCAGTAATTCCAATATTTCTGTAAATTCCATTGTTACTGCTCCATTTCCATTCTTGCCACTTGCTTTCCTAATTTTAAAAACTATTTTGTGTATCATTGATTAAACGTACCAATAAATCACTTGCCTTTTTATTGCTTTTCTAACTCATCAAAGACAATAGTCCAATTTTTCCTTGTTCGCTATTTCCAATTTATACGCCATCCATTCAACAACTGCTTCTTCCATTTCTTTGTTTTTCTTCCATTTAATCCACGCTCCTAATTTGATTTATTCAATATTTCTTTTATTGTTTTTCTTCCTCTGTAAATACATCAATTACAACTATGCTTTTCACGTATAACATTCTCAATATCCATATTACTTATGTTTTCCCTGTATGCTTTTTGTAGATCTTCCTTGACTGTTATTTCTTCCCTTGCATACCTGTATAGCTGTAAACAGTTCAATTAATTTTTTTCTTTTACTTTTTCATTCTTAGCAAGTTTTAGACTTTCACGTTCTACGTATCTCTTTTTGCCATATTTCTTCCCTTATCTCGTCTGCCTTGTCGCCTAATATTTCTTCTCTTATTTTCTTTTTCCATTTATTCCGTTCTCCTATTGTCTAATATCCCATTTTCTCCAATATCCCTATTGATATTCTTTCTTTTACTGCCGTATCTGTTATATTATCCAGTAGCTTTAATGCTATTTCTATATTGTTGCTATCCTGCTGTAGCCTTGTTTCTATTTCATTGCTTATAAAGTATTCTGTTATTTTGTCCTTAAATTCCCTTAATTCCTTTATTTTTGTAGCAGTTCCTTTAAATTCTTTTTCATAGTATATTGCCGTATATGTTAATTGATTACTTAAAATGGCATTTTTCTTTTTCAGTGCTTTTCACTTTCTCGTTTCTTAATACACTTCTACCTTTTGACTTTTGATAATTTAAAGACTATATCATACCCAACCAGCTTGTTTAACTGCCTTGTGATTAATACAGGCGTGCCGTGATACGTCAATTTGTTATCAATGTTATTTCGTTTTCTTATGCTTTCCATTTTTCCTTGTCATCGGTCTTTTTGCCCTGCAGTTCTTTTTCTCATTCTCTCAAATTCATTGATATATGCCACATTCAAAGGCAAAGGCAATTGGTACTGACGCATTATATCCGCCAATTAATTGGGCTATGCCTTTTTGTGTGATTAAGTAATTTTTTGTAACTTTTAAAAATTCCTTCAACTTTGTATGAACTAGGTATATAAAAACTCAGTATCAAAATCAATATTTTTCTCGAGTGACGGAAAACTTTTCGCCTCGTAAATTTCTTAATATATCCGTCTATTTTTCTCAATAAATCTTTGTGTAATACTCCCAACTCTTGTGCCACTCTGTTACTTGTTGTTACTAAGATTCCTTTTACATTTTCCACGTTTACCTTAATCATTTCCATAATTATTTCACTCCCTTAATCATTCTTTTTATTCTGTTAATCATCTCTATTTCGGGCCTTTTTCCCTTGCCTTGTCGCTGTTCTTGTTTACCATTCCTATAGCTTCAAATTTGTGTTTCATTCCTTACCACTCCATTTCTATATTAAATTTTCTGTGTATCTCCGTTTTCGATGTATCAAAAAATTATTAAGCCCAACGCTTAACCTGACAATCAAATTTATTTGTGTATTTTCTTATTGCCTGGAAATGTATTTTATATGTCTATTTACTTGCTGATATGTTTTCTGACTATGATTTTGTATGATTTATTTATTTTTAAGCATTAAAAATACTACAAATTCCTTTGCATTCTTTAGAAGTTTGTAGTATAATTTACTTGCGACAGTAGTGTTTATACTACAACTCTTTTATCTAAGGATATATGGAGTTTGCCTTATATAACTTAAATAGTTGTATAGGGCTTTTTTAATTCCTTTTTATAATTATTTGCTTGTTTTCTTCATCTAAAATGATTTTTAATATCATTGTTTTCTTTTGACAATTCCAAAAATCTAGCAAATTCAGCTGGTATTGTTACCTTTGTTCGTTGTTCCGTTTCCCAGCTTTATAAAAAGTGATTTTTGCATTTTTCTCTTTCATAAAACTCTCCTATCCGTTAGTACAAACATATTATATAATATTAGTACTAACTTGTCAAGTTATAATTTAAATTTTTACATAAATTATATTACAAACTTCTCAAGTATGCTATTTGATTGTGATTGTCCGTATTAATTGGCTGTTACATCAGGCTCAATTGTTTCTGATTTTCATTGATTTTGTATATATTTGGCATATCCAGTTTCATAAATTGCATTAATTGATAGCCAAGTGCTTTGCATTTTCCGTAAATATCTTTTATAAAACAACTGCTTTTCCATACTCTCAAATATAACTTTTGAAAATAAGTCCTCTAGCTTTTTTGATATGTAGTAATGTTTCAACGTCGACCATTTTCCCTTGTTCCGTCCTCTACTCCCTGCAAGTCTATTTACAAGCCTTGAATATCACAATATAGAGCCTGTCAGCATTGTTGCTCCCCTGTGATTTTGCATAAGGTATTAATACAGCTATTGCGTCCGTTTCTTTTTCGCCTTGTGATTTTCCCTTGCTTTTCTAGTGAGTAGCCATTCATTATTTTGCCTGTTCCATAATGCCTGCCTTAACATCTGATTCTGTTTTTCCAGCTTTTCAATATAATCAAATACTTTTTTCTCTTACTTCTATGCTTTCCTTTGTCAATAAGTCTTAACGCTTGCTTTAAAGTTAAATCAAACTTAGGCTGGTTTCTATTCCAATTATCATATAAGAGGTCGGCGAAATTTTTTCCCTCACCTATTTGTTTTTCTAAATTCATTTCTTATAGCTTTCAATAGGTCTTTATGTTCTAATTTTGTTTTTATTTCCGTCTTCTATCCTAAACATTGATTAATTCCAATAATTCCAAACTTGTGATTGTTTCCTTAGGCTCTTTGCCTATCCTTATTACTAATTCATTCATTTTCATTCACTCCTGTCTAAATTTCAGCTGTCAAATCAGTTCAATAACAAAACTTCATTATTCCCCTAGCCCTGTATTTTGCTGATTCCGTCCATTACAACTCTTACACTTTTCTGGATATAGCCCTTGTTACCACTTTTCAATAAGTCCTTGCCATAATCATTCGCTAGTGCATATCTAAGGACGCTCTTTAAATCTGTTCTTTGGTCTCACTGTCTTGTTATAGTTATTCATTCTAGCCTTTTAAATCAATGTGATAATGTCTCCTTAAATACCCTGTAAATTTCATTGAATTTACTCCCATAATTTCCCCCCTAACTCTTACGACCCTGTTTATAATGTCCTCTATCTGATAAGGCTGTAAATCTCCGTTAAGTCCCTTTGATTATTTCCCTCTGTGCCTCGTTCTCTATTCTTAGCCGTTCATTTTCAAGCTCTGTTTCAAGTGCCATTTTGCAAAGGCTTCTATTTTTGTTAGTTGCTTAGGCTTGGTTGCTCTTTCAATCAACTTAAATCTTACTACCGCATCATATCGAGTCCTATCTGCAATACTCCCTCTTTGTTAAATCTACTGTGGCAATTTTTCTTCCTGTATTGTCCGAATATTCACTCAACGCAAAAATGCGTTCAGTATCAAGCCCTTTGTTTTTCCAGCTTTTCAATCTCATCTTTAATATCTCTTAATACATCTGCGTGTCTTTTCCTGTTATCTCTGCCACTTCTCTACTTGTCATTGTACTTTCTGTCAATACTGCTAATTCTTTTCATTTCTTACCTCTCCTATCCTGTTTTTATATTACTCAGCTAAAATTTCAGCCCAGCCCTATTCGTTTATAAAGATTTCTACCACTTCATCATTGGTTAGGTTTAAATAGTCTTTAATTTTACTGATGTCATCTACACTAAATTTTAAAATCCTTGAAATTTTTATTAATTACTACTTCTGACTTTTTAAATATTTCACTAAACTCCTTTGAGTAGTGCCTTTTAAAGCCATTTTTGAATCTAAAAGTCTTCTGTTTAACATTTTTACCTCATAATAACAATTGTTTGTTATATATGTTATAACAAATTGACAATTGTTTGTCAATATATTTTTATAATTTATTTACTTTTTGATTAGTTTGTGTTAAAAATATATATATAATAATTAATAATGGTGGTTTATATGATGAATTTGTTTAATGAAGAAGAAAAAGAAAATATTTGGTGAAAATCTTAAAAATTAGAAAAATTGTGAAATGACACAATCAAAATTAGCAAAAGGAAGTAGGGGTTTCTGCTTCAATTATAACAAAATATGAACGTGGATTAAATGTCTCTAATTTTTGATATATTATTTAAACTGGCTATGGTTTTAGATACAAGTGTAGACGAGTTAATAGGTAATTCTTTGAAAAATTTGAATATATCGAAATGGCTGATGAAATGACATGAATGAAAAGTATGCGACTAGTTGGTATAAATTGAAATTACTTTTTCAAATTTTTGAAATACAATATTATCAAAAAGCAATTGAAGTAAAAGGATGAACAAAGTTTGACAACATTAGAAATTAACAATACAGATTTTACTATTAACCCGAAATTGTAATAAAAAGACTTAAATGATTATTTATTTTTCTTGTTACTCAAATATAACAAGCAAAACAATAATTTTTACAATAATTTAAAAATAATATTGATTGATTCAATTCAGTTGGCAAAAACTTCTGCCATCTCAAAACGACTGAACGAATCGTGCACCCATAATTAAACGACTCGACGAATTGTCTACCCCTATTAAGTAAAATGTTAGGGGAGTAGTTAAAAGCGACACCCTTTGAAGTGAATAGATAAAATCTACTGTATTATCTGTTAACCAGTATATAAATTTATATATCAGATAACGGGCTATGTTAAACTTAGGTCGTGAATAATCGTGAATACAGCCAATAGGGATAATACCACTCCCTTTGGTTGTTTTATTTCTCCATTTGTGGCGAACGTGATTTTTTTCTAGTTACTTTTTGGATCACATTTGCAGATTCAGAATTATACCGACAAAACTCGACAATTTTCCTCATAACTTTTTCCAGCATAAATAAGTGATAACCCAATGCGTAAACTTTCCTTGTCGTGAAAATAATTTTTTTCGTTACCTAGTGAAATCACAACCCCATATAAACAAAAATACAAGCCCATACACGCTTTCAATTCAATTCTTTGATAATTTCACTGCCTAACTTATCAAAATACTTTCCACAGCTTGTTTTGAGCTCACAGCATTGTGAAGCTTAGCACTCAAATTAATTTACATTTAGCCTTTTGAAAATTCTCTATAATTCCCCGAATAGCTTGTAAAAATTAAAAATAAAAACATTTTTAATGTTAATAGAAATTAAAATCTCAAGTTTTCTCAAGTTTTTATATCCGTACTGCATAAATCTAACTTAGGGAGTTATACCCTAATTCAAGTTTAGTGTTTCTAGAATTATTTTTACAACAAATCAGCAAGTTAAGATTATTTCAAATTTTAGTATTTTTAGTAATTTATATTTTCTATTTCTCAATTTATTCATAAGACGCTTTCAGACGAACGTAGAGGGGGTATCATGTTCGCTAAATCAATTTTTTGGTATTAAAACTATGGCTAGGGCATAAAACTCTCTTAAATCGCTTAATTTTTGATTAAAAATTATTTTTATTTTTAATTTTTACAGGCTATTCGCGTTTTTATAGGCTGTTCAAATAATATGCTCATTTGTTATTAGCTGTTACTTAAATTTAGTAGTAGCTCCAGCGTTCTTCTTTTGTGAAGTACGCAGGTAAAATATTTTACTCACATCATTTTTGAATAGGTCTGCTCGAAATTCCAGCCCAGCAAAATATGAAAATATCCTCCTAAAATATTAGGGGAGCTTTTTACCTAAACGGAAAATTTTTCCGACTAGCTTTTATAATTTGATTCCATAATTTTTGGAGTGAAATTTTTATAATTTACATTTCAACATTCATTCTTAAAATCAATTCTACGAGCCATAGAGTACCCACCACGTTCATTTGTAGACTTTTTGATATAAAACTATGGCTAGATGTAAAATGTTCTCAAAGTGCCTTAAATTTGTTAATAATTAATTATTTCGTTTTATGTCCGTTTTTATTAAATAGTAAAATTGCTTTGCAAGCACGTAAAATAGCTATGTTGGATATTTATTTAATTACGGAACGGACATTGATTTTAAAAATAATAGCGTGTAAATTAATTGGGACTCGCTGAGACCCACAGGGCAAAAAGTCTCTCCAAAGCACCTTTTTCATTTTTAGATATCACAGCTAAATTAATAACTGTGATTGAGTATTGTTATAAATTTCTCTTCTATGTGCAAAATCAATTGTGATTATAACCAGTTTATCATCCTGGATATCCACATTAATCTATAATCCATTACTCTATATCGCCAAAGCCCTTTTTAAATTTCCTTTAGAGCCTTTCCATTCTTTTCGTGGATTATCGGTATCTTTTAAATTTTTAACGATATAAGAATATAGCATTTTTGAACATTCTTATCCATTTTCTTAATTTTCTTATTCAATTTTTCAGAAATTTCTATTCTAAATCCCATTCTTTTATTGCCTCCTCAAATGGAATTGTAACCAAAGTCCCTTCTTCTTTTTGCTTTTTAAATATTCTTTACAAACTTCTAAATCATATTCTTCCTCTATTTTTTCCATCAAAGTTTCTTTTTATTAACTGAGAAACAGAAAAGCCTTTTTGATTTTGCATAATTTTAATAACATTTTCTTCTTCACTATTGAATCTAATTGAAATTACTGACATATATATCACTCTCCTTTAATGTTTACATTGTAAACTATAAAAGAAATAAAGTCAAGTAATAAAAATTCCTTTAAAAAGCCAAATCTTTACATCAGACCCATTTATTCAAGTTCAATTATAATTTTATTTCCAACGTTCGTTCGTTTTTGGCTGTATTTACCGCAAATTTTTTGCAAATATTTTCATTTTTCGGTTGTTACCTTTAACCTTATTATTTCTGTATTCTTTAGCATTTGCAACCATTAAAAATTGGTTGTGTTTTTGGTTACTGGTGTATTCCATTCTAATTGGTTTGCATTATTAAATTTTTATGGAGTAGTGCCATTATGAAATCACTACTAGCCTTTGGATTGGTAATATAATTATACCATACTTTCACATAGAAATTTGAATCAGTGGATTTACATCAAAAAGAGGACTACTCAAATTTGAATAATCCTTTTTATTAGCTAGATGTTTTAAAATTGCAAAAAGTAGTGGTATTTTTATTGGTACTCGCAAAACCCCCATAAATAGCGACTTCATTTTTACTTTTCGAGGTTGGTCTCCTGTTGGTCTCAAATTAAATTTTATGCCCATTTTTACTGGCTTTCTCTTTAAAAAGAAGTTTTTTCTTCAACTCCTTTTTAAATATGCTATCACAAGGGTAGCGTATTTTTTGCCAATTTTTACAAAGCAAGGTAATACAGTACCAAAAAGGTATTCAGTTACCTTTTTCATTTTTAGTTTTGTTTCCACCGTGTATAAATTCCTGCTGTAAATCTGGATTTTTCTTTTTATTCCACAGTTTCTTCGGTTTTTGTGCCTGCGTTACAGTGTAAATAAAGATTTTGTTGGAAAATAGAAGTTGTCAAGGCTTGAAATATCCTTGCTCAAGAAAAAATTCAGATGAAATTTATCTGAGTTTTAAAAAGTTGTAGATATTTTCATAATTTTTATAAAAAAATAATAAATTTTATACTAATTAAAAATTTAAAGATAGTGAAAATATTTTTGTCAGGAATATTTAAATATTTTGAAGAGTTGTAAATTAAGCTAATTATAGTGGTTATAATCTAAAAATTAATGTCAACTTTGCAGTTTAAAAATAATCGGAAAATATAAAAATCAAGAAAAACAGATTTTTATCAAGAAATTTACAAATGAAAAACTAATAAACGAGTGTTAGAATACATTTTGTAAATTTATTTGGATAATGAAAAGAGGTTAAAAGAATAAAAATGAGTTAAACATTAGTAGAAGAAGTAAAAATAATTATGTCCATGGCATTTTTAACAGTTTCAGCACTTTCGTTTGCTAGCAGAGAAGATTATTATGACTACAAATCACTCTTGATTGGAGATATTAATGGAAATATTATAAAGAGGACAACAGTTCAGCTGTAAGACCTCCGGCATCGGTAACAAAATTATGACATCAATATTAACATTGGATAAAATAAAAATGGACAAATTTCATACGAAGATAAGGTAACAGTTTCAGCAAAAGCCGCTTCAGTTCCGTATGGAATAAAAATTAACTGCTGGAAAGCAATATACAGTAAGAGATCTGTTAAAGGCAACAATTATAAAAATCATCAAATAATGCAGATACGCTCTTGCCGAGTATGTCGGAGGATGTTTCAAACTTTGTGCATTCAATGAACGAAAAAGCTAGAAGTTATGGACTAAATTCTCTTAGATACTGTTCTCCACACGGATTCCGCCTAGCTATACAGGTTCATGCATGGATCAGGAAACGCAAAAGATTTTGTACAAACTTGCTCAAATAACATTAAAAGATTACAGTGAATACTTGAATTTTTCAAAAATAAGACGGATTATGTAGACAACGGAAATACAGTAACTTCAACAAATTCACTTTTAGGAAATGTCTGGGAGTGGACGGAATAAAGACAGGTTATCATAATCGTCGCTGGTTCCAACATAGTTTTGACTGCAAACAGAGGCAAATGACAGAATGATTGCTATTATTCTCGGTTCAAACAGAGCTAAGGACAGAAACGCAATCGGAGCAAGGAAATAAAATGATTATTACGCTAACGGATATGCAAGAAAAGCAAGCATGAACACTAATACTTCAAGACATGTTGAAAGTACCCATAATACTGACAGTACGGAAACTAGTAAAAAATTCCAAAGGAAATAGTAAAAGTAGATCAGTTTCTCAATATGATTTTTGGAAAAATCATAACAATTCAACTGGTAAAAATGAAAATCATAAATAAGAATGATGTTGTGGCAACAGCAACAATAGAAGATGTTAAATATAATCTCTATCCGACAAAGGATGTGAAATAACTGCAACCGAGCGTCCAAACTTAACTTATTCAGTCAACCTTAATTCAGGAGTGACTAAGGAAAGCCGTGGAAAAATTGTAGGAACATACGTTGCAACTGATGGTACATTGACTTATAGCGGAGAATTAATTATGAAATAAACTGAAATGAAAAATAGAGCTGTTTTTAACGGCTCAATTTTATTGTTTTAGATAAACATTTTGAATATACAAAGAAAGGAAGTACAATGTCAATTGGTGTATTTGATTCTCGAATTGGGGCTAACAGTATTAAAAAGAAATTAGAAAAGTTCTCCCAAATGAAAAATATATTATTTTGGAGATACTGCAAGGGTTCCGTATGGAGAAAAAACAAAAAGAATTAATTATTCGATATTCAAAAGAAATAGTTGAATTTTTGCTAGAAAAAGATGTGAGTGCAATCGTAGTAGCCTGCAATACAGCAACGGCACTAGCCTTTAAAGGAGTTGAAAGGAAATATTTAAGATTCCTATTATAGGAGTAATCGAAGCAGGTGCAAGAACGACGATAAAACACTACAAAAAGTAATAAAAATTGGAGTGATAGGAACAAAAGCGACAATAAAATCAGAAAAATACATAGAAGAAATAAAGCTTTTTAATCCAAAAGTAAAAGTTTTTCAGAAAGCTTGTCCACTTTTTGTACCAGCAGTAGAAGAAGGGATTTTTAAGTGGGAAATTAGTAAACCAAATAATAAAAACATATCTTGATGATTTTTGAAGAGAAAATCGACACATTAATATTAGGTTGTACTCATTATCCTTTGTTAAAAGATGCAATTAGTAAAATTTATCTGATATAAAAAAATAGTAGATCCAGCAAAAGAAACAGCTTTAGATTTAAAAAGTATTTTTACAAAAATAAATTTTTAAAAAAACGATGCTCTTAAAGAAGAAGTAAATTATTATGTAACTGATGGACAGGAAAAAATTTAAAGAAATCGGTATTATGTTTTTAGAAGAAAATATTAAAAAGTAGAGCTCGTTAAATTGTAATAATAGAAATTATATTATATAGAAATAGTTATAATATATTATAAAGAGGAAATAAATGTTTGAATATATTTCTGAAAATTAACAATCAAAAAATTGATTATGCAGCCTTAGATATATAAATGGCTTTAGCGTATAAAGTATATGTATCCTTAAAAACGTTTGAAAAATTAGATAACATTGGAAATGATGAAAAATTATACATTTATACAAATGTAAAGGAAGACGATATTTCATTATATGGTTTTCAAAGCCCAAAATGAAAGAGAACTTTTCAAGGCACTAATAAGTATAAGCGGTTATGAGATCTAAACTTGGAATTGCAATACTATCGACATTCAATACGAGAAATTATAGACATTGTAAATGAAAATGAGTCAAAGATTTTTTTACAAGAGTTCCAGGGCTAGGAATAAAAAGCCCAAAAATAATTTTTAGACTTAAAAGATAAAAGTAAAAACTAGATTTAACAGAAACAATAGAAGAAATCAGTGATATATCATCAGGTAAATTAATAACATCAAACACATCAAATCCAAAAATTACTATTAATGAAAGAAGATTTAAAGTTAGCTTTAGAATCTTTAGGATACATAAATAGTGATGTTTCTAAATGGATAACAGATAAGGAATTAGCACAAGTGAAAGATATAAGTGAAGCTATAAAAATGATTTTACAAAAAATTCAAAAATAAAAAGGACTTGAAAAGAAGGTAAAACTTCAAAGTACAAAAATATTTTACATAATACAAATCAAAATAAGATTTTAAAAGCGCTTTCTAAGAAATGAAAAATAGACTACGAATAAAAATATTCAAAAACACAAATTTTTGAAAAAGTAGTTGACAAATAAATTCCAGTTATGATATATATATCTTGTCGATACGAAATCGTGTCGCAGGACAATTGAGATAAGAATAGAAGAAGCAATAATGTGTAAAAGATAAATAACAGTCAAGAGCTCTTGTTGTAAAACAAGATTCTCGTCAAGACAAAGGTGAAATTTAAATATATGTAAAATATATTGAATGAAGAGTTTGATCCTGGCTCAGGATGAACGCTGACAGAATGCTTAACACATGCAAAGTCTTTGGCGAATCTGTGCTTGCACAGGCTAGCCAAAAGCGGACAGGGTGAGTAACGCGTAAAGAACTTGCCCTGCAGACAGGGATAACAGACGGAAACGACTGACAACACCTGATACAGTTGCCG